>Ga0206125_10001388_pt1 | contig 28345 bp, 29 predicted proteins | sample Helgoland_Spring_4_FD_148598 | JGI IMG/M metagenome (GOLD analysis project Ga0206125, IMG submission 148598) | Pelagic subsurface seawater microbial communities from Kabeltonne, Helgoland, North Sea - Helgoland_Spring_Bloom_20160331_1 | ecosystem: Environmental > Aquatic > Marine > Epipelagic ... | reverse complement strand
GAGGGCTGTTCTTATATGTGCCCTGGTTGTTTTGTTAAACGTAAAGGTAATTGGAACCCAAACTCTATTGCAACATTTCACTCTTTGGCACTTGAGTTAAAAGATAGAGATGATATTGTATTAGATGATATTGTAATCGGTCCAACTGATTTCTATGGAGCACAAAACTTAGAAGACATTATTAATAATCAGAGACTTGCTGATGCCATATTAATGATGCCTGAAGATAATAGAAATATCCAACATAACTGTTCTATACTCGGATCGTTATCTGAAAAAGATATTGAAGGTAAAATAAAATCTATTGAAAACTCTTTGCTAGGTAAAGCTGTCGAGGCATGGGATGTACAAATTGCTTTAGATTTAAATAGACTGATGAATGATCAAGAATATCTAAACGCACTTGATGAAAGAGTTGAAACTTTTAAGAATAGTTCTTTAAACTTTGAAATTAGTATGGCTACTAATATTGTACAAGGCGTAGAGGATATACTATTTCCTGCTATAGAATTTGTCAGAGCTAAGTATGAAACTGTTATCGAAGTATTGCCATCAGTAGTACGTTCATTTAACCACAGCGCAAAGCACGGTAATAAACTATTTGAATGGAATGATATGCTTACAAGATTGGCTGCAGATCCACATAGATTTAAAAACAAGTTTCACTTCTTACAAGGTGATGTATCGCATAAAGCATTTCATTATTCTGTGGTAAGCATATATCATGGAGATATGTACTTGTCTCCGTTTATATATGAGAACGCTCAAATACATACAGATGATTTTAAAGTTGATAATGGTTGGCTTTGGTTACCAGATGCTGATATATCTGAGTATATACTAAACAAAAAGAATGCAATTGTAAAGAGTCAGATTAAAGAAAGTACTGATAAAGAATGTGGTAGCTGTAAGTATCTAAACATATGTGCAAATAGAATGGTTCCTATGATTATGGATACAGTATTTAATGGAAGAAAAGAATGTATTCTAAATAAGGATGTTATTTCTTTGTTTGATAATGAGGTTTACCATGGGAATAGTTACTGACAATAGAAAGCATGCTCAAGCATCTACTGAGTTTGATACAAGCTTTGCAGATGGGTTTGAGATAAAGGTACAATTTAACTGTGAGATCCTATCTGGATGTGAGTTTAAATGTAAGGGTTGCTTTGTAAATAAACTAGGAAGTAATGTAGGAGAATTTGATAAACTAGATGATGCTATCGACTTATTCAATACTAAAGGTTATAGAGTTTCAACAATTAACATTGGACCTACTGACCTATTTGGTAACAACAATATAATTACTTTACTACAAAATGAAACCTTTGTAAAGTGTTTATCTAAAGTTTCTACCATACAATTCGTAACAACTCTTGAGAATATTAACCATCAAGTTATTAAACTGTTAAATGATATTCCTAAGAAAGATGGTTTTATGTATGACTGTAATATTGCTTTACAGCCACCTGTAGACTGGGACAGAATTGAAGAAAGATTAGAATTACTAAATGACTTTAAAGATGATCTAAACTATTACCTAGTGTATAACATGGGTAATGATGATGAGTATAATAGTAAAGTGTTGGAGATGTCTGAGATTGCAGATGATAGATTCGACACTATTCTACAACTCAATCCTTCCTTCTTCCGTGCTAAGAAATCTAAAGTACAAAAGCATCTCATCGAGAAATGGAAAGGCTATGACTTTTCTGATGATCTATACCCTAAAACAATTGTAGATAAAGCACAGGGCGGAAGTCTTGAGCTTAACTATACGTTCTGCAATAATAGATTTTTCTGGACTCCATTTGTATATGATATTGCCTTAATAGGTACAGAGGAGTTTGAAGTAAAAGATGTAAAAGATATAGACAGCTGGACAGTACCAAAGGATATACAATTTACAAAACAATTACGATATTCAAGTAAAGCGGATAACTGTTCTACTTGTTCTAATCTAATGACTTGTATTGATAAAGGTGTGCTATCTTATATGGAACATCACTCACTTACGGCGTGCGTGTTTCCGGGTGTAGTATCTACCTAAAAAGGTTGCTGGAAAAGCATTTATTATCGTAGCTCTTTCATACTTTTCTATTTTATTCATCTTAATATCAATCTTTTTGTCCGTCATAGGAAACATTGCCATAAGAGGTTGATCATATTTTAGTGTTACTTCATATGACTCTTTCTTAGTAGGAAAAGCAATAAAGATATTAGCTGCATGTTGATCATTAAAGTTTACTATGCCTGGACAGATAAACATACCATGCTTTCTAAACTCAGTGTCGTAGTGTACATCCGTACAAAGAAAATCTGTAGAATCAGATCCTTTAAACAACCAAGGATTGTGGAGTTTACAAACAGTATGATTAGGATATAATTCCCCATACTGCTTATCATCATGGACACCTATTTCTAACTCACCGCCACCATGTAGAGGAGTTGCAGTAGTTACAGTTCCGTCTGGATTCACTTTAAAGATAGCATCAGTCCACATCCTAAACACAATAGGCTTTCTTACAAAGTCAACTATGCCAGGGCAAGCTCTTACTGTAGGAGTTGGTACTCTGATGCCACTTCTAAAGTCCATTTTATTAAATGTCTTTTTAAGTTTATGCCACCACGCTGGTGGTTTATTTCTGATCTCAAGTGGTTGATAATCAATTATTCTTTGATCATGTGTATACACATTAAGCGTTACTTTTTTCATAATTAAATCCAGTAATTAAATTCTGTCCAGTTTTATCCATATAGTTAAACCACATTCTCATAATGCAGTCAGGTAAATCTCTTTCACGGTTCTTCCAATCCCATTGTGTATAACAACGGAATCCACATTTATTCCACCATTTACAAGATAAGCAACCATTCTCGTCCATATATGCTTGCATCATACCAGCATTATCTTTAGGTTTATATTCTGTATTAAAATCTCTTTGATCATATCTATCCCACCTACAGTTTGATGTAGAGTTATCAGGAAAGATAGTAACTTTATTTAATGCCATACAATGCATATGATTTGATTCATTATAAATCAGATCAGCCATAGGATTAATACTAGGATAGCTATGGTATACAAATTTAAGAAATTCAAGATAAAGACTATCAGAGGGGATGAGATGATCAAAACCACGGTCTGGTATGTAGTCGTCAAAATAGAAGTTATCAAATTTCTCAAATAAGTAATGAAAGTATTCGTCATCATCTGCCATAAACCTTTCTATAGATGGTACAGTCGCCACCATGTTAATTGAAGTAATATAGTCTGCAAAGTATTCAATGTTTTTACCATAAGGACCTTTTACTGGTCTTCCGTCAAAGTCATAAGAACAAATAATATATGATGGAACATCAACTGCATTTAAATCGTCCAATAGTTTTTGTACACGGTCTTGCTTACTAAACTGAAATGATGTAACCCATACCACCTTAATCTTTAAACCTAGTCTATCATATATTTTCTTAATTTCAACTAGCAAATCATAATAAACTGGATAAGCCCATTCTGATATTCTATCTTGAAATAGTTCACCACCAACCATATTGATCTGAACTTCTTTTACCATTCCAACCATTTTATTGAGGTGATCCTCAACTAGAGGTATCTTTGAGAAAATACCTTCACGTGATAAACCTACTGTAGATTTCTTATCATGATGGCAGAACGCACAGTTGAGGTGACAATTCTCGAATAATGTTAATTCGATTTCACCTAACTGTGGTCGTTTCTTTTCAAGTATGACTTTTGTAAAGTCAAATTTGTCCAATTAACATTTCCTCTTTATAGTATTGATATATGTCTGGTACCATACCTTTAGATTCATTCCATTCCATTTTAGCTATTATAGCATCATAGGTTTCTTCATCTTGCCAGTAAGGTACAAAATGCGGATCATTATTAAAAAGCAAGTCTTCGTCATTAAGTGCATTATAAAATGGTTCCTGAAAATCATGCCCAAGCCAATATGCATAGCATATAGCAACCACATAAGATTTGGCTGGATATATCCACTCATCAACATATTCAGTAAAATGTTTAAGAGCATCATCAACTACAGTATTAGGTCTCCAAACAGTTTTTATGTTAGTCAGATCATCCTTAAATAGAGATGCCGTCATGTGGTATGCCGCTTGTCTGGCTTTCCATTCTTTCATAATATTCTAATAATCCTTTATATCCATTACATCCATTATCTAAATCCAGAACATACCTGTAGTGTTCGGTGAGACAATTACCAAAATAGGTACAGCTGTGACATATAGGACTAAGATTATCTCGTGCCTCATTTTTTGCCCACTGCTTATACTCGTAATAGCTCTTATATTCCTTAAAATACTCTTTATCATTATTATCAAACTCCAATACCCCAAACTTACCAGATGGTGTAATATACACATGATTGTTTGAGAATGCATTATATTCTTTATCTATACTCCTATAGATGTTATGAATATTCTGAAAGTTAAAATTCTTAGCTGTCTTGGCTTCATCAAACCTAATTACAAAATCCTCAAAGTCTTTATGAGTAACAGGGTGGGCATTTGCTTGGTTAATAGAATATGGCTTAATTTCTACAGAAGTCACATTGTAAATCATGTTAAGTGTAAAGACCATAAACTCAACATCCATTTCTAAAACTTTAGGCGATGCTAAGATAAGAACAGAAATTTCTTTATCAGTCTTCATCATATTATCTAATACAAATTGTTCTTTCTCGCGAGCATGGAAATCATATGATACAGACAAAGTCACATCATCATCACGAAAGAAATCTGGATAGGCAGATAGATTTGTATTAATATTAATTGGTCCGTCATAGTATTTACGAATAACATCCTTAATAGAATAATAGTAATCTGAAGATAGTAAACCTATTTCACCGCCATATAAATCAACATGACTAATGGGATCTGTTATTTGTTGCATCGAGTTGTGTAGCCATAATGGTGTTATCTTATGTCTATCACCTAGCTGAGCCTCTGTTAGATAACAAAAGTCACATCTAAAGTTGCAATAGTAAGTTGGATTAATGGATAGATTCATCGACATATGGCGTCACTCCCTCTGGGTTCATCCCGTTTATCTCAAGTATGCGAGGAGCAAGACCTTTCATTTGTCTACAGTGGGCTTCTACAGTTCCTTCCCTTTTCATATCTCTTACTGTCTTTTTACATCCATTGCAAATCTCAAACATAGGACAAGTAAAGCAAGCTGTCTTCATTGACTGAATATTTGGATCCCATTGTAGAGGTGTCTCATAACCACCAGCCATTTCTTTCTCATAGTCTATCGGATAATCCATATCATCAGCAAAGGAACCACAACTATAATAATCACCACCTGGATTAAATGCTCTGATACCAGCATCACAGTTCCTATTCTGAGGACAAGATGTAGCAGATCCACCAAGTCGTTTCATCATTTGCTTTGTATTATATTCCCATTCAGATAAGCCCATATCATATATTTTAACGTATAGATCATAAATCTTACTTAGTTGTAATGTTGTACCTTGGACACCAGAAGCCATTGCATAATTTAGCTTACACTCAACACCCATTTTCTTAGCAAGTAATACATTATCAATTGCACGGTCATAGTTTTCTTCTACAATAACAGCAATAAAATCAGGACGTTCTCCACAATACTTGAGCATTGCATCAGAACATCTCCAGAAATCTGCCTCAGTAAACTCACTAAAATCACCTTTCAGTCTACCACCACCATATTGAAATGATGTTGCAATACCCATGCGAGGATGATTGAATAGTTTCATCCACTTCATAGGCTTTACCATAAATGGCCATAGATTGGTTGTAAATGATATACTTGCTGGATAATCATGTTCATCAAGATGAGCAATTAAGTCCCAATAATATTGTGGATCAACCATAAGAGGATCACCACCATTTACAATAATAGTGGCAGTATCAGGGTATCTTTTAAGAAATCTGTAAATATAATTAAGGTCTAGTAAACCAGCTTTGTCTGGATCAATAGAAGTAGAAGAACAGAAAGAACATTTAAAGTTGCATGCCTCAGTAGGCTTAATAATTAAATCCATCCTTTATCCTTTGCAAGAGTCATCATAAGAGTTTTAGGCGCCGGGCATACATCATCCATCCAACGAAGTTGATGACAGTCAGAGTGACAATAGATAAAGACCGGACACTCATAACATCTTGGATCACGTTCGTGTTGTTCACAAGATATAATTTCCATACGTTTTGGTGACAGCCGAACTTCTTTTGCTGGAGTATCTATATTGCCGTACCAGTCAGTAGGTGCAGCGTTAGGACAGCCTGCTACGGTACCATCAGCATTTATTGTATGGATCTTCTGTTCACAATCCCTACAAAAAGTTCCGTTAAAGAATTGCCCTTTACTAAACTTATCATATACTGTTTGAAGGTATTGATTCTCTACAGGGTGATCCTTGGTGGTTTCGTGCATATGCATCCACCATTTGTTTAGATCACGGTTATGTGGAAAGATTTCTAAGTTTAATTCAGCGTTACCATTGTGAGTTAATCTCTCATATGATATACTTCCTATACCAAGTGAGTGCATATAATCTGCAATTTCTAATGGTTCCATCTTTACAACATCTACAGATACTGATATAAAACACTTAATAAAGAAACCTAAACTTGCTAACTCTTTTACATTTCTTTCCCACAACTGTCTTTGTTTTTCATTACCAAATCTTATATTAGGATCCCATGATGTGGCAATACTACCACCCGACATTAAATCAAAAAACTCAATGTGTTCAGGTTTTAATTTATAAACTAAGTTTGTTGTAATGCCGTGAGTACATCTATCACCCCAATGGTCTTTGGTTATATTATAAAACTCCATTAGATCCTTCATAGGAGCCAACATAGGTTCACCGCCATGGTATTCAAGATGCACTTCATTGTCACCACTGTCTAGTTGATTACACCAGTCAGCAGTTTTCTTAGAGTCAAAGTAAATCTTTCTACCATTTATCCCAGATGTAAAACAATGGGCACAGTTAAGATTACAAGTCTCTGTTGTTTTAACGTATATTACTGAGTGTTTCTGTGTCGTTAATGCCATGTGAAGCTATTAATGCCTTTTCATAATTTAATGCTCGGTGTGGAGTACCTGCTGGAATAAGAAGCATAGCACCACCAGGTGTAATAATATGCTCAGTGCCGTTTACTTCCATATGTTTAATTCCATCATGACAATCTATGATTACATCAACAGGATCTGTATGAGTATCAAATGTAGGTCCCCATGCTGGGCTATAGAAGAAATGAATTGTTCGGTCTTTCCAATGGTACCTTTTTTCCATTTGTTCTACTTTGATTGTTATCTTATCATCAGCAAGCCATCTTGCAATAATACTTTGATATTCCCATTGTTCACACTTATCTATATAATGTTGCAGACCATCTTTATCAATGTATGACACATCGTGTTCCCAATGACATTCGGCGGATAATAGAAATTCTTCAAATTGATCAAAAGTCATTTATTTTCCTTATAGATAGTACAAGCTATTTATAATGAGGTTAAGTATGAAATTTAAAGGTATCCACCATGCGTGGTCTACACCAATAGAGTATGATAGATTTAATATTCTAGGATTAGCGGATCACATTTTAACTTACTACGATATGAATAATCCGCCAAGTGACTTAGGTGATTATAACATATTTGATGAGGATTGTAAACCCATAAATGATTTAAAAAAATGTGCTTTTAATAATTTTAGAAGTCATATTAAATCTATGTATCATGTCGATATAGATACTTACAATACAACAATGAAAGGTTGGATTACAGGACACGGTAATAACTATAGTATGACTATTCATAATCACTCTGGCGCACAGTTCTCTGCTGTATATTATGCTATGGCTGAAGAAGATGATAGAGGCGGAGCATTAGTTCTACATGATCCAAGATCAAATGCTAATAGAGGATTTGATGATAGATTCCAACCACACTTTAAACAAATTAAGATACAACCAAAAACAAATGACTATGTGATATTTCCTTCACACGTCTACCACCATGTTGATCCATACTATTCACAATTTAGAATAGCTATTCCAATTGACTTATATTTATTTGAGGACTGATTATGCACAAACTTGTTATTAATTTACCTAATAGAATTGATCGTAAAAACGAATTTATGAAACAGTGCGGTTGGTTAGAAGACTATCGTTTTCTACATGCTGTTAATGGTCATGAAATTACACACGCTCAAATGCAGAAGAATGAATTTGCAGTAAACCACACATGGAGAGATCCGTTTAAGAATCGCCGAATTACAAAAGGTGAAGTTGGTTGCTTTCTATCTCACTATCAAGCATGGCAAAAAGTAATTGAGTTAAATGAAACTACCATTATTTTTGAAGATGATATTCTTATTGATAGATGGGACTGGAAAGAGAATGAATATCACGAATGGATGGACGAGTATGGTATTGATCTACTATATCTAGGTCATAATGAAAATGAAATTGCAGGTAGGGCAGCTGGTTCTAATGAATATCTTGTAAAACCTGCATATCCATATAATGCACATGCATATATGTTAACACCAAAAATGGCAAGTGAGTTAGTAGAAAGCGGATTCCACAGAAAGATTATTCCTACTGATGAAATTTTAGCAGGTAAGGTTGAAACACATAATGTTCAAGCACTAAAGATTTGTGTTGCTAATCAACAATCAAGAGATAAGCTAGGTAGTGATATTGAGCCTTATAGTCACGACGATTGGTTCCAAGATTTTGAAGTACATGCACTTACAGTAGGTACTGATAGAAAGAAATGCGCTCCGTTGAATGATAGTGCTGCACTTCAAGGGTTTACTGTAAAGAACTTAGGTACCAATGTTGACTGGCATGGAACTGATATGGAAGGTCCAGGTGGAGGGCATAAGCTAAATCTAGTAAAAGATTATTTAGCAGAACTACCTAATGATGATATTGTATTATTTACAGATGCTTATGATGTATTCTTTACTAATAATCTACAAGAAATTGTAAAAAGATATTTAGATGCTTCAGTAGAAATACTAATTGCAGCAGAATCAGAATGTTGGCCACAAGAAAGTATGTGGTCTCATCATCCTGATCCTAATATGTTTAAATACAAATATCTTAATAGTGGCACATATATCGGTAGAGTTGCTGCACTTAAAAACTTTTTTGCAGAAGCAATAAAAGATGATGATGACGATCAGCTTTATATGCAAAGAATTTGGTTAGATGATACAACAAAATATAGCATTGGGTTAGATTACGAACAATATATTTTCCAAACACATGAACCTGAAGTTATTGTTGAGAATGAACTTTGGAATCCTGTATCTCATACTGTCCCGTGTCTATATCATGGGAATGGTGGAGCAGAAGCTAAAGAAAAATTTGATGATTTATGGAAACAAGTTAAAGATAAATATTCAGCTGGTTTACCTAAAGCATTGCCACAAGTAACTTCACCAATGTTTATTCCTCATACAGGTAAGATTGATATTCTTGAGAAAGATATGATCGTTGTTGACTTTATGACTCAGAGTCAATGTGAGAGACTAATTGAAATGGGTGATAAGCATGGTGAATGGGCTCCTTTACCAGAAGATAAGTTCCCTGCATATGAAATTAGAATTAAAGAATTAGGTTTATGGGATGAACTTTCTAAACATTGGCAAGAACATGTTGTGCCTATTGTAGATAAATATTGGAAACCAATTGAAATGTATGGTATGCGTGATGCCTTTATTATGAGGTATTCCGTGGATACACAAAAGAGTTTAGCATTACACAACGATGCTTCTTTAGTTACTGGTAGTGTAAAACTTAATGATGATTATAGAGGAGCATCACTCGTATATCCTAGACAAGGTGTAAGTAATGATGATGTACCATGCGGTAAGATGATTCTATTCCCTGGCATGGTTACTCACGGTCACGAATGCACTGAACTTCTATCTGGAACAAAATATAGCTTTACAATGTGGACTTCTCGGTATCCCGGAGATGTAAATTGATATAAATAGAACTAAATAACATTTATATTGGGAAGATGGTATGGCGAACCCTAATTCAAGACAAAGTTTGATTGATTACTGTAAGCGAAGATTAGGCGATCCAGTTATTGAGATTAACGTTGATGAAGATCAATTAGAAGATAGGGTTGACGAAGCAATCCAATACTGGCAAGAGTATAACTCAGATGCCACAAAAATGGTGTATCTAAAGCATTTAGTTACTGCTGATGATGTTACAAATAAATATATCCCTATCCCATCAGATTATATATTTGTAAAAAGATTATTGCCTATCAGTAATGGTTCTGGTGGAAGCAACTTTATGTCTCTGAACTATCAGCTAAGACTTAATGACTTGGCTAATATGGGAACATATCTTGGAGATATGACTTATTATAATCAGCTGCAGATGCATTTAGATTATATACAGCAATCATTAGTAGGCCAACCACAAGTTACTTTTGCTCAATACGAAGGTAGAATGTATTTGCATGGTGAATTTGAAATGAATTCAGTTAAAGCAGGGCAATATCTAATAGCTGAAGCATATCAATTAATTGATCCAGCAACTAATACATCACTCTATAATGATAAATGGTTGAAATCTTATACGACAGCACTTATCAAGCAACAGTGGGGTCAGAACCTAAGTAAGTTTGAGGGAATGCAATTGCCAGGTGGAGTTACTATGAATGGTATGCAAATTCTTAACGATGCCACAGAGGAGATTAGACGGCTTGAGGAAGATATTAGACTGACTCATGAACTTCCAGCTGATTTCTTTGTAGGATAATCATGGCACGTAATCTTTATTTCTCAGACGGCTATAGACCAGAACAATTACTTCACGAGGATTTAATCGTAGAGGCTATGAAGATTTATGGCCACGATTTATATTATATGCCTCGGGATCTAGTAAACGTCGATTCAGTATTTAAGGAAGATCCAGTAGGATCATTTAACTCAAGTTATAAACTTGAAATGTATGTTGAAAACTTAGATGGCTTTGACGGAGAAGGTGATCTGTTTAGCAAGTTTGGTGTTGAGATTAGAGACTCAGTTACACTTGTGCTATCTAAAAGACGTTGGAATTCAACAGTATTAAAATATGATAATGAAATCACATCTTCAAGACCAGTTGAAGGCGATCTTGTCTATGCACCATTTGCTAGAAAATTATTTCAAATTCAACATGTTGAACACGAACAGCCTTTCTATCAACTAAACAACTTACCAATTTATAAGTTGCGCTGTGAACTCTTTGAGTACAATGATGAAAATATTGATACTGGTATACCTAATATTGATCAAATAGAATTGGATCATGCTTATAAACATGCATTAACAGTAAATGTTGATAGTGATGGTAAATTTGTCCCTGGTGAAACAATCACATTTGATACACTTAGCGATGGTACAGTAATGACTGCTCAAGTAGCAACTTGGAATGATTCAGATAATATGTTGAATATTATTCAACTTGCTACAAACAACGGTACTTTCAAAGAACCAGCCACTGGATATTTTATAACTGGAGACACAAGTACAGCTAGGGCACAGATTACTAAAGCAACTGAGACTGCAGATAAACAAGCACAGAATGATATATTCTCTATAGATATAGAGGACTTTGTTGATTTCTCTGAAAATAATCCATTTGGAGAAATAGCACAATCGGGAGCGCATGAACACTAATGTTAGGTACTTATTTTTATCACGAAAGAATTAGAAAGACAGTTGCCTTGTTTGGTTCACTGTTTACTAAGATTCATGTTTTGAGAACAACGAGTGCAGGTGCTAGTATTAATCAAGTACGAGTACCTTTATCATATGCTCCTAGATCAAAATTCTTGGCAAGATTACAGCAGGTAGAAAATCTACCTGGGGATGAGACTGTTGCTATTAAACTTCCACGTATGTCTTTTGAAATGACTGCGATATCATATGATTCAACAAGACAACTTTCTAAAACAAATAATACATTAGTTACCGGTGCATCTGGCACATCTACTGGTAGAGGTAAGATTAGACAATCTACACCATATATTATTAACTTTTCTTTGAATGTTTATACTAATAATCAAGATGATGCCTTACAAATTGTAGAGCAGATTGTACCATACTTTGCACCTCAATATACAGTCACTATTAAACCATATAAAGAACATCCTACTATAAAAGAAGATGTTCCTATTACACTACAATCAGTTTCATTTATTAATGAATTTGAAGGTCAACAAGAATCACGTCAGTATGTACAATATGTACTCGACTTTGAAGTTAAGATTAACTTTACTGGACCAATTAATGAAGGTAAAGTTATAACCAAAGCAATTACAGAATTTGAATTTGAAAAAGGTACTAAACATCTTACGACCACTACTACACCAAACCCTAGTACAATCTATTATGATTCAGACTATGGGTTTACCTCAACCTATGACTATGCGGATATAAGTAGCGATGACCCAACCTAGTGACGATAAAGTACAAAATGACTATGAAAAGTCAAGGGACACTTACTACGACCTAATCGATAAGGGTAAAGATGCTCTTGAGCTGATGATGGAAGTAGCAAGAGAATCAGAGCATCCTCGTGCCTTTGAAGTCTTATCTGGTCTAATGAAGAATATTGCTGATGTAAATGATAAAGTTATGGATCTGAATAAGAAACATAAAGACATCAATAAAGAAGACGCTCCTTTACCAGTAGAATCAAAAACAACTAATAATATGTTTATAGGTTCGACTGCTGATTTACAAAAGATGTTGCAGCAAGCAAATAAACCAACTGAAGTTAAAGATAACGTAATTGATATAACTCCTAGATTAAATGATGAAGAACCTAACTGATGGTTATCTTGGCAATGTCAACGTAAAACGTGACGGAATTGTCAGTAACTGGACTCAAGAAGAAATACTCGAATATAAAAAGTGCATGGATGATCCTGTTCACTTTGCAAAGAAGTATTGTAAAGTCATATCACTAGATGATGGACTTGTTAATTTCGACCTTTATCCTTACCAAGAGAAAATGTTTGATCACTTTAACTCTAATCGTTTTAGTATTGTTCTTGCTTGTCGACAATCTGGTAAATCTATTTCATCAGTAGCATATATCCTTTGGTTTGCTTTATTCCATTCAGAAAAAACTGTTGCTATATTAGCTAACAAAGGTGCGACTGCTCGTGAGATGTTAGCACGTATTACTCTTATGTTAGAGAACTTACCATTCTTTTTACAACCAGGTACTAAAGCACTTAATAAAGGTTCACTTGAATTTTCTAATAATAGTAGAATCATTGCAGCTGCCACAAGTGGCTCATCTATTCGTGGTATGTCTATCAACCTTTTATTCTTAGACGAGTTTGCATTTGTTGAGAATGATGCTACCTTCTTTACATCTACATATCCAGTTATCTCGGCTGGTAAAGAAACTAAAGTTATTATTACTTCTACAGCAAACGGCATTGGTAATGTCTTCCATAAGATATGGGAAGGCTCAATGCAAAAGACAAATGAATTTAAACCAATGCGAGTTGATTGGTGGGATGTGCCTGGACGAGATAATGATTGGAAAAAGCAAACAATAAACAATACATCTCAGTTACAGTTTGACCAAGAGTTTGGTAATACATTCTTTGGTACAGGTGATACACTTGTAAATGCAGAGACGCTTCTATCTTTAAGAGCAAGTGCTCCTGTGAGGGTAGCTGGAGATTGTCTTATCTATGAAGAAACTAAAGAAAAGCACGAATATATTATGTGCGTTGATGTTGCACAAGGAAGAGGACAAGATTATTCTACATTTAATGTGATCGACATTAGCACAAGACCTTTTAAACAGGTTGCTGTATATCGCAATAATACTATATCTCCTATCCTCTTCCCAGATATTATTTATAAATTTGCTAAAGCCTACAATAATGCTTATGTTGTTATTGAAAGTAATGATCAAGGCGCAGTAGTTTGCAATGGTCTTTATAATGATTTAGAGTATGAAAATATGCATGTTGAGTCTATGGTGAAGGCAAATAGTCTTGGTGTGCGTATGGATAGAAAAGTTAAAAGAATGGGCTGTTCATCATTTAAAGATATAATTGAGAATAAAAAACTTGATATTGTAGATGAGCAAACTATTATAGAAATATCAACCTTTGAGGCAAAAGGTCAGTCCTTTGAAGCATCTAATGGTAACCACGATGACTTAGTAATGAACTTTGTTATGTTTGGTTATTTTGCAGGCACTTCTTACTTTAATGAGATGACTGATATTAATTTAAAAGATATGTTATTTAAACAAAGAATGACTGAAATTGAAAATGACGTATTACCATTTGGTTTTATTGACGATGGAGTACCAGACTTACCTCAAGTAGACCCAATGAGAGCAGGTTGGGGCATAAGTGAAGTGTGGGATCCAGATTTATAATAAGTTATAAATAACACTATATTGAAACCCCGTCGTATTATGATCAATTATTATTAGCTTAAAGGAAAAACAAATGGCAATTGGAACACCATCCCAAAGTCCAGCGATTGTTATCAAGGAAGTTGATCTATCAGGTGTAGTACCTAATGTTCAATCTACCATGGGTGCAATTGTCGGCAACTATCGTTGGGGACCGGTTGAAACGAGAGAAAGAATCAGTGATGAATCTCAACTCGCAGCAACATTCGGTAATCCAGACGATACACATTCTATAGATTTTCACACTGCAGCATACTACTTGCGTTATAGTTCAGATTTGACTGTTACTAGAACAATCAATGGCGCTATTAACGCACATGATGCTACAGCAACTGGAACAGATCCAGTCGTTAAGAACCGAGATAACTGGGACGGCCAGTTAGCAGCTCGTGATTCTGACGGACACACGTTCATTGCAAAATGGCCAGGAGCCATGGGAAACACAATTAAAGTTTCCGTATGTCCTGCTCATACTGCATCATTCTCAGGTTGGGCTTATAAATCCAGCTTCGACAATCAACCAGGTACATCAGCTAGTGCAGCAGACGCAAATGCACAAAATGATGAAATCCACATCGCAGTCATTGATAATGATGGTAAGTTCGGCGCTAAAGGTGCTGTACTTGAAACATTCCCGTTTGTATCTTTGGCTACTAACTCTAAACAAGCAGATGGCTCAACAAACTATTCAGTAGACGTTGTTAACAATGCTTCACAATATGTTTGGATGGCAGGCTTTGAGACAGTATTCACAAGCGTTGGAGCAGGTACAACTGCAGACAGCGGCGAAAACTTTATCCTATCATCTCCGGAAGTTAAAACTTATCAGATGGCTGGCGGTACAAACAGTGCTGCATTAACACCAACACAAGTTGCAACAGGTTTTGATCAATATGAAGATCAAGACACAGTTGAAGTTGATTTCTTAATTGCACCATCTATGTCTGCTAGAGCAGATCAGACAACAGTTGTTAATGATCTTGTAGCTACAGCAATTGCTAGAAAAGACTGTGTTGCAGTTGCTTCTCCAGCAAGAACAGATGTTGTAGGGCTTGCAGATGCAGCTACTATTACAACTAATATTGAAGCTACAGCAGATACATTTACAGCAAGTTCATACTTAGTTGCAGATGCTAACTTCTTAAAGGTATATGATAAATACAACGATAAGTATATTCATATTCCAGCATCATCATCTACAGCAGGGATTATGTCTGCATCAGATGCTAATGCAGCTCCATGGGTATCACCAGCAGGCGCAAGACGTGGTGCTTACTTAGGTGTAACTAACTTGGCTTATAGCCCATCAAAAGCACAAAGAGATACACTGTATAAAGCAAGTGTTAATCCAATTGCTAATATTCCTGGGCAAGGAGTATTGTTGTTTGGTGATAAAACACATATGAATAGACCATCAGCATTTGATAGAATCAATGTTCGCAGACTATTCTTAACTGTTGAAAGAGCTATTGCGGAAGCAGCTAAAAATGTAATGTTCGAACTTAATGACGAATTTACAAGAGCTGAGTTTGTTAATATCGTAGAGCCATTCTTGAGAGAAATCAAGGGTAGACGTGGTATTACAGACTTTAAAGTTGTGTGTAATGAAACTAATAACACATCAGCCGTAATCGACCGAAATGAATTTGTAGCAAATATCTTCATTAAACCAGCAAGATCCATTAACTTTATCACATTGAACTTTGTGGCAGTTAGATCCGGTGTTGAGTTTGAAGAAGTTGTTGGTACAGTATAAGTAACTGGAAAGGAAAAAAATAAATGGCTATTCTCGGAGTAGATGACTTTAAAGCCAAAATTGCAGGTGGTGGAGCACGCCCTAACCTTTTCAAGGCTACGGTAAACTTTCCAGCATATGCAGGCGGAGATGTCGAACAAACGTCTTTCATGTGTAAAGGCGCACAACTTCCGGGTTCAAATATCGCACCATTGCCTATCGCTTTTAGAGGTAGACAATTGCAAATTGCAGGTGATAGAACATTTGAACCATGGACTGTGACAATTATTAACGACACAGACTTTGTTGTTAGAGATGCAATGGAACGTTGGATGAACGGAATTAACGGTCATACAACTAACGTTGGTCTTGTTAACCCAGCAGACTATCAAGCAGACCTGGTTGTAGACCAATTGGATCGTGACGAAACTATTCTAAAGACATATAACTTTAGAGGTTGTTTCCCTACAGCGATTTCACCAATTGATCTTAACTACGAAGCAACAGGACAGATTGAAGAATTCACTGTTGAATTCCAAATCCAATACTGGGAATCAGATACAACTTCTTAAAGTGTATATAAATAATAAGGTGGAGGGGATAACTCTCCACCTAACTCTAATTTGGACGAAAGAAATATGGCAGATAATCGAGGACTAAAATTATTTGGATTTGAGATTCGACGTGCTGGGCAACCAACTGGTACCAAGAACAAACTTGATTCTATCGTTCCACCAACAGATGATGATGGCGCAGGATATGTAACTGCATCAGGTTCACACTTTGGACAATATATTAATCTTGATGGCGACGAATCCAAAGACAACTCAGAACTTATTAAACAGTATCGTGGCGTTGCTATGCACCCTGAAGTGGATGCAGCAGTAGAAGACATTGTTAATGAGTCTATTACTATTGAAAACGATAAATCCGCAATCGAGGTTGTACTTGATAATGTGGAAACTTCTGATAAAATTAAAAAAGAAATTCAGGAAGAATTCAAATCTATTCTTTCTATGTTAAAGTTTAATGAACTAGGGCACGACATCTTTCGCAGATGGTATGTAGATGGTAGAATTTATCACCACCTAGTTGTTAACGAATCAAATACTAAAGCTGGTATACAAGAGATCAGACCTATTGATGCTACTAAAATCCGTAAGGTAAAAGAAGTAAAGTCAAAGAAAGATCCAGTAACTGGTGCTAAAATTATTGAAAAGGTAGATGAACATTTTATCTATCAAGAAAAACCAGGCCAACAGACAAGTGGAGTCAAACTTACTACTGATTCAATCAGTTATGTGACTTCTGGTTTGTTGGATGACCAACGGAAAAAAGTTGTGTCCTATCTTCACAAAGCGTTAAAACCCATCAATCAGTTAAGGATGATGGAAGATAGTCTGGTGATTTATAGATTGTCAAGAGCACCAGAACGTCGTATTTTCTATATTGATGTTGGTAACTTACCAAGAGGTAAAGCCGAAGAATATATGAAAAACATTATGACTAAGTATCGTAATAAACTTGTATATGATGCAAACACTGGTAAACTAAAAGATGATCGTAAACATATGTCTATGTTGGAAGACTTCTGGCTACCAAGACGTGAAGGTGGAAGAGGTACCGAAATCTCTACACTGCCAGGCGGTGAAAACTTAGGACAGATAGATGATATTATGTACTTCCAAAAGAGGCTATATAAATCTTTAAACGTACCAATTTCAAGACTAGAACAAGAGCAAGCTGCAGGGCTATTAGGTAGATCAACTGAGATCAACCGTGATGAACTTAAATTCCAAAAGTTTATTGATAGACTACGCCGTAGGTTCTCTACACTATTCTTAGAGGTTCTGAGAAAGCAATTAATGCTGAAAGGCATTATTACTAATGAAGACTGGGAAGCATGGCGTAATAATATCATTGTTGACTATGCATCAGATAATCATTTTGCAGAACTAAGAAATGCAGAACTTGTAAGAGAAAGATTGCAGACCTTGGATATGACTCAACAGTATGTTGGCGAATTCTATTCTAAAGAATGGGTATTTAAGAATATTCTAAATCTGAACGAAGAAGAAATCGAACAGATGAAGAAAGAAATGTCTGAAGAGGACGCAAGTGGTGAGACAGATAATGAAGATGAAGCACCACAAGAGCAAGAGGCTCCACAGCCTACCCCTGTTAAAATTGTAAAAGATGATGAGGAATAAATCATGAGTGAAGTCGAAGTAGAAGATCCAGTTGTTGCTTCAACTGGTATTGGTGATTGGATTGATGCAGTAGCAACTAAAGATTATGCAGCTGCAGATCCTATCTTTAAGGAATTAATGTCTGATCGTATGAATGATGCACTAGATGCAGAAAAGATCAAAGTTGCTGGTAAAATCTATAATGATGAAGAGCCAGAACAAGTAGAAATGGAGTTTGACGAAGTAGAACCTTCGGAAGATGATATTGAAGATACAGAAGAAAAACCTGATGTTGAAGGTCATCCAGTATAAATAATACTTTGTATAAATAAATGTAACAAAAGGTTATATTGATGAAAAGTTTTTTACAGTTGCGTGAAAAGATGTCTAAAGGCATGCCTAAGGGCACTCACGTATTTGATACTAAAGTAAAAGGTATTGAAGTAATGGTACACAAAGAAGGCGGTAAGTTTTCTGTTTATGTGGATCGTGAAAAACTTGATACTTTTCGTGACCTCGGTTCAGCCAAAAAAGCTGGGCTTGAATTTGTAAAACAATATAAAGGTTAATTAGATGAAGCTGATTACAGAATATACTGAAACAGATGTGCAATGCATTGTAGAAGCCAAAGAAGACGGTTCTAAGAACTACGTCATCGAGGGTATATTTGCTATGGCTGAATCTAAAAACAGAAACGGAAGAGTTTACCCTAAACCAATCATGGAAGCAGCGGTGAACAAATACGTTACTGAACAAGTAAAAACTAAGCGATCTGTTGGAGAGTTAAATCACCCTGAGGGGCCAACAGTAAACTTAGATAAGGTATCTCATCTTATTACTGACCTCAAATTTGAGGGAAATAATGTGATGGGTAAGGCACAAATTTTGGATACACCAATGGGAAAGATTGTAAAAGGTCTGCTTGATGGCGGTGTTCAACTAGGAGTGTCAACTCGTGGTATGGGTAGCCTCATGCAACAAAATGGCGCACAAGTTGTCAAAGACGACTTTATTCTTAATACGGTTGATATCGTACAAGATCCATCAGCACCGAATGCTTTCGTAAATGGAATTATGGAAGGTGTAGACTGGGTATGGAATAACGGCATTATTGAAGCAAGAGAAATTGAAAGAATGGAGACTGAAGTTAAAAAGGCTCCACGTGCTGATCTTTATGAGACACAGACACGTGAGTTTAAGAATTTCCTCTCGTTACTCAAAACAAAAAGCATGTAAGGAGTCACAATGGCTGATCAAGAAAATGCGATCATAGAAGCCGAACTCCATGACGAGGACGTTATGGAAGAAGGTCATGATCCAAAAAATGCCGAAGCACAATCTGTCGATTCAGTCGACGCTGCTGCTAAAGCAATTAAAACACAAGCCCCGGTTCCAAAGACAAAAGCTGGAATGATCAATGCAATGTATGGCAAAATGAAGAAGATGAATAAATCTTCTTTGACTGCGTCATATGGCAAAATGATGGGTGAAGAAGTAGAAGCGGATGAAACTAGTGTTGTTGCAGAAGATGCAATGGCTGCAGTACAATTCGATTATACAACTGAACTCGATGCATTGGTTGAATCTGAAGCAACTCTTTCTGAAGAGTTTAAAGAGAAAACAGCAGTAATCTTTGAGTCGGCTATTAAAGCAAAACTTTCAGAAGAAATCGATCGTCTGGAAGAAACATATGCAACTGAATTAGCTGAGGAAGTTTCTACTGTAAAAACTGACTTAGTTGAAAAAGTTGATAGCTACCTAAACTATGTCGTAGAATCCTGGATGGAAGACAACAAAGTTGCAATCCAATCTGGCCTACGCACAGAAATCGCTGAAGGTTTCATGAACAAGTTGAAAGACGTGTTTGAGGAATCTTACATTGTAGTTCCAGAAGATAAAGTCGACATGGTTGACGATCTTGCTGAACAAGTACAAGAACTGGAAACAGCTCTTAACGAACGTACTGAAGAAGCAATGGAAACAGCAAGCGAGTTGGAATCAATGAAACGTAATGCGGTTATCCGTGAAGCGTCTCGTGACCTAGCTGAAACACAAGTTGAGAAACTTGCTAAATTGGTAGAAGGCATTGAATTCGATAATGAGGAAACTTTTGCAGACAAAGTTGCTATCATTAAAGAAACACATTTCAAGCCAGAAACTGTAGAATCCACTATCGCAGAAGACACTGAAGAAACTGGTGAAGCCACCAGCGTTGAAGTATCAGCAATGATGGAAACATATCTTTCTGCAATCAGAAAAACATCTAAATAAAGGGAATCCAAAAGATGCAATCTTATGACAATCTCGTCGAAAAGTGGAACCCAGTACTGAACGAAGAGTCAGCTGGCGACATTAAAGACGCGCACAAACGTGCAGTAACTGCTGCTTTGTTGGAAAATACAGAAAAAGCTCTAAATGAAGAGCGTATGATCACAGAGGCAGCTCCTACAAACTCAACAGGCGGAAACGTAGCAAACTGGGATCCAATCTTGATCTCATTGGTTCGTCGTGCAGCTCCAAACTTGGTAGCATATGACCTAGCAGGCGTTCAGCCAATGTCTGGTCCTACAGGCTTGATCTTTGCAATGAAGTCAAAGTACAACTCAATGGGTGGTACAGAGGCTCTATTCAACGAAGCAGATACACAGTTCTCTGGAACTGGCGTAGGCGGCGGCAACGGTGCTGGCGGACCATCTGGTCTTGACGTAACTAATGCTAATGACTTGGGTACTCTTGATTCAGACCGTATCACTGCAAACAGTGGTTCTGGTATGGGTACAGACTCAGCTGAAGCCCTAGGCGATGCAGCTGGTAACTCTTTCTCAGAAATGGGTTTCTCAATTGAAAAAGCAACAGTGACTGCAAAATCACGTGCTTTGAAAGCTGAATACTCACTAGAGCTTGCTCAAGACTTGAAAGCAATCCACGGTTTGGATGCTGAATCAGAACTAGCAAACATCTTGTCTACAGAAATCTTGGCGGAAATTAACCGTGAAGTTATCCGTACAATCAACTCACAAGCTAAAAACGGTGCTCAAACAAGCAACTGTACAGTTAAAGGCGTATTCGACCTAACATCTGATGCAGACGGCCGTTGGTCAGTTGAGAAGTTCAAAGGCTTGATGGTACAGATTGAGCGCGAAGCTAACACCATTGCGAAAGAAACTCGTAGAGGTAAAGGTAACGTAATCATGTGTTCATCTGATGTTGCTACTGCACTTGCTGCAGCTGGAATGTTGGACTATACACCAGCTATTTCTGCTAACCTAAATGTTGATGATACAGGCAACTTGTTTGCAGGTGTTCTTAACGGCCGTACAAAAGTGTACATTGATCCATATGCAACAACAGACTATGTAACTGTAGGTTATAAGGGTACTAACCCATATGACGCAGGTGTATTCTACTGTCCATATGTACCATTGACAATGATGCGTGCAGTTGGTGAAGATAACTTCCAACCAAAAATTGGTTTCAAGACACGCTACGGCATGGCTTCTAACCCATTCGTTGGTGCTTCTCCTGCAGATGGTCTTGCAACAGCTAAGACTAACCAATACTACCGTATCTTCCGTGTTGACAATATCTTAGACACATAAGAATTAATAAACAGGAGAGGGCCAACCTCTCCTACCTAAACTGGGCTGTCTTCGGACGGCCCTTTTTTTTGTATAAATACTATTATAAATTGGAGGCATTATGGCTGAGCTAACAAAGAACCAAAACTTTTTACAACCATCTGGTTATAAGATTACAATAGAAAGGGTTAATTATCCTAACCTTGAATTCTTTGTACAATCTGTACAGCACCCATCTGTATCTGTTCCAATGACAGAAGTAGGTTATCCTAGAGCAACTGTACATATGCCTGGTGATAAATTAGTTTATGATGAAGTTACATTTGATCTACTCTTAGATGAAGATATGAATGCATATATTGAGATGCATAATTGGTTAAAGAGATTAGTCGAAGACAAGGTCCGAGGTGCTTCTGAGAGGCCTCTACAAGTGCCTACCACTGCTGATATAACTTTGACCCTACTATCCAGTCATAATAATGTTACTAAAAAGTTTATTTACAGAGACTGCGTACCAACAAACATTGGTGGTGTGCAAATGTCTTCTAATGTGACTGATGTTGCTTATATTAATGTCCCGATGGGCTTTGCATTTACTTACTTTGATATTGTATAGATAGTTATGATTATGATGGAGATATATTATGAACCTAGAATCAGTTCTGGAGATGTGGAAAAAAGATAGTCAGATTGAACAATACAATCTTGACGAGACTAGCCGCAATACACCACAGTTGCATGCAAAATACTTAGAACTGCTTTCTATTGCTAAACTGCAAATGAAGAAAGCTGAACACACACAAAAATCTTTACTTCATAAAAAATGGCTTTACTATAATGGTAAGATGAGCCAAGAAGAAATTGTCGAGTTAGGCTGGGAGTTTGATCCTTTTAATGGCCTTAAAGTATTAAAAGGTGAAATGGAATATTATTATAATTCCGATATAGATATTCAGAAGTCAGAAGAAAAGTTGACTTATTATAAAACTCTCATTGAGACACTAACTGAAATAGTAACCAATCTAAACTGGAGACACCAGACAGTTGGTAATATGATTAAATGGAGGCAGTTCGAAGCCGGTGGATAATATCTATGTAAAGAAAAAGAATGAATCAGTATTGCATGTTGGTACTGATATGGGTATATCAAATGAGTTGTCTGATTTTTTTAGCTTCTTTGTCCCTGGATATAAATTTATGCCTGCATATAAGAATAGGGTGTGGGATGGTAAGGTAAGATTATTTAATGCGCAAAGCTGTGAACTACCGGTAGGTCTGTTTCCATATCTAAAAGAGTTTGCAGGACCTAGACAATATACAGTCGAAGTAGACCATGATGCATTCTATGGTATCCCAGGATCTACCAATGATGTTGATATAGATGAATTTGTAAAGTTTGTAGAGGATCTAAATTTATCATCACGTGGTAAAAAAATTAAGCCTAGAGACTATCAGTTGGAGGCTGTACTAGAAGGTATCCACAGAAAGCGAGCTATCTTGTTGAGCCCTACTGGTTCTGGTAAATCTCTTATTATCTATTTGCTTATGAGGTATCTATTAGAAAGAACCAAGAAAAAGGTATTGGTTATTGTACCAACAACAAGTCTAGTACAACAAATGTATGCTGACTTTGAGGATTACTCTGCGTATGAAGATAGTTGGAATCCTGAAACTGAATGCCATAGAATTTATTCTGGTAAACCTAAGATGAATATGAGCCAACGGGTGTTTATCTCTACATGGCAATCTGTCTATAAATTACCTGGTGCTTGGTTTGAGCAGTTCGGTACAGTCTTTGGAGACGAGGTTCATGGATTCAAGTCTAAATCTCTGACTGGAATTATGAATAAGTCAAGAGAAGCAACATATAGATTTGGTACCACTGGTACTTTAGATGGTACTCAAACACATAAGCTAGTTTTAGAAGGTCTTTTTGGTAAGATATATAATGTAACCACCACAAAAAAGCTACAAGATGATGAGACACTTGCAGCACTAGATATTAAGGTAATGCTTTTAAAATATCCAGATGAGGTGCGAAGAGCATTTGGTAAGAAGCAATATCATGATGAAATAGATTATATCGTAACCAATGAAGCAAGAAACAATCTAATTAAGAATTTAGCAATTGATCAAGAAGGTAATACATTAGTTTTATTTCAATTAGTAGATAAACATGGTAAAGTATTATTTGATCTAATTAGAGAAGCTGCACACGAAAGAAGAAAGGTATTCTTTGTAAGCGGTGAGACAGAAACTTCAGATAGAGAGGCCATAAGAAAAATTGTCGAGAAGCAGAAAAATTCTATCATTGTTGCGAGCTTGGGTACCTTTAGTACCGGTATCAATATTCGTAATCTTCATAATATCGTTTTTGCTTCTCCTAGTAAATCCCAAATTAAAGTGTTGCAATCTATCGGTAGAGGACTCAGACAATCGGATGATGGTAGAACAACAACATTATATGATATCGCTGATGACCTACATTGGAAAGCAAGAAAAAACTATACTTTAGTGCATAGTGCTGAACGTATTAAAATATATGCAAAAGAATCCTTCAACTATAAAATTTATGAGATAGAGTTAAAAACATGAGTGAGCCTTATTTAAGACAGTTTAAACTAACAACCGGAGAAGAAATCGTATGTGAAATCCTTGAATGGAATGATGAAGAAACTGATTTGATTGTCATTAGACACGCTGTAGAAATACAATATATAGTTAAAGATTCCTACAGAATGTGCACTATGAGACCTTGGATGTTACAGCAAGTACAGAATGAAATGTTCCAAACACTAAGTGCTAATCATGTTGTCGCTGATGCTAGACCGGCTCTTGAAACGGCGGCTAATTGGCAAGAAACTGTAGATTTCTTTATTGAGGCAAACCAACTTGATAAGACGAATGAAGGACCTATGGATTTAGATACAGAAGATAGTATCGATGATGACTTAGGAAAGGTCTTAAATTTCCCAAAGGACAAGATGCATTAGATGTATACCATCTACCCCTAAAAGCTGTTAGCTTATTATAACACAGATAAGGCAATCTGTAAACCCCCAAAATGAATTATTTTTAATTATTTTTATTGTTTACAATCTTTTTAAATTGTAGTATAATGGAAATATTGAAAGGACTATATTATGGCAAGAACAAAAAGAAAATCAATTCACTATGTTAATAATGCAGAATTCTCATCTGCTGTAGTTGAATATGTTACTGTTGTTCAAAAAGCAAAATCAGAAGAAACAATTCTACCTGTTGTACCAGACTATATTGCTCAGTGTTTCCTAAAGATCGCTGAAGGCTTGTCTCACAAGTCAAACTTTATTCGCTATACATATCGCGAAGAAATGGTAATGGATGCAGTTGAGAATTGTCTGAAAGCTATTGAGAACTATAACCTAGAAGCAGCAACTCGAACTGGTAAGCCTAATGCCTTTGCTTACTTCACACAAATTAGTTGGTATGCATTCCTAAGACGCATCGCTAAAGAGAAAAAGCAACAAGATATTAAGTTTAAGTATCTAACTAATAGTGGTGTCGAGGCATTTATGAATGTTGGCGAAGCTGGTGAATTCCAGAATATTGTAGCATCTAACTTTGTAGACCAGCTAAAGGATCGTATTGATAAAGTAAAAGAAGTTGATACAGCAGTTAAAGAGATTGTTAAGAAAGAAAAGCGTAAAAAGCGAGAGGTCAAAGTAGACTCAGATTTGAGTGGGTTTATTGAATGAAGGTAGCAATCATAAATGACACTCATTGTGGTATCCGCAATAGCTCTGACATATTTATCGATAATGCAGAGAAATTTTACAGCGATGTATTTTTTCCTTATCTTTTGGAACATGGTATTCAGCATATCGTGCATCTTGGTGATTACTATGATAACAGGAAGTTTATCAATTTCCGTGCTCTTAACCGTAATCGTCAACACTTTCTTAAACCGCTAAGAGACCATGGCATTACCATGGATATTATCTGTGGTAACCATGATACATTTTATAAGAATACTAATGACTTGAACAGCTTGAAAGAGTTACTAGGTCATTATATGAATGAAGTAAACATCATCAGTAAGCCTAAAGTTATGGAATATGGTTCTCTCAAGATGGGTTTGGTTCCATGGATCTGTGCAGAAAATGAGAAACAATCACTAGACTTTCTTGCCAACTGTAAAGCAGATTTTATTGGTGGACACTTTGATATCATTGGTTATGAGATGATGAAAGGTATTAAATGTGATCATGGTCTTGATCGTAATCTTTTCAGTAGATTTGAAATGGTTATGTCTGGACATTTTCATACTAAATCTAATCAAGACAATATCCACTATCTTGGTTCTCAAATAGAGATGAATTGGAGTGATGCTCACGACCCTAAGTATTTTCATATACTTGATACGGAAACAAGAAAAGTAGAACCTATTTGCAACCCACATGGTTTATATCATAAGATTGTGTATGATGACTCTAAACGTGACTATATGGAATATGATCTAACTCAAGTAGAAAATAAATTTGTTAAAATTGTCGTAATTAATAAGGAAGACCTATTTACTTTTGACCGGTTTGTTGATAGAATACAAAATAGGCCAATTCACGAATTAAAGATTGCAGAAAACTTTAATGAGTTTCTTGGTGATGCTGTTGATGATGAAGCAATCTCTGTGGAAGATACCACACAATTGCTTGATAGTTATGTTGATGGTGTTGATACTGAACTGGATAAAGATAGACTGAAAGGTAAGATGCGTGACTTGTTAACAGAAGCACAGGCATCAGAGATTGCATGATCATATTCCGAACATTAAAATATAAAAACTTCTTATCGACTGGTAACAAGTGGGTTGATATTGACTATACAAAGACAAAATCAACTCTGGTTATTGGTCATAACGGTGCTGGTAAATCAAGTATGCTTGATGCATTATCATTTGCTTTATTTGGTAAACCACACCGAAATATTAATAAAAGTCAATTAGTAAATTCTATTAACAAGAAAGATAGTGTTGTTGAAGTTGTATTTACTATTGGTAAAGCACACTTTAAAGTTGTAAGAGGTATTAAACCTAACATCTTTGAGATTTGGAAAGATGGTGTTATGATTAATCAAGCATCTCATTCCAAAGAGTACCAGAGGATCCTCGAGCAGAATATCATTAAGTTGAATCACAAATCATTTCATCAGATTGTGGTGCTAGGCTCATCCTCCTTCATTCCCTTCATGCAGCTGGCATCACAACACAGGCGAGATGTTATTGAGGATCTTCTGGACATTAATATCTTTAGTAAGATGAACTCACTTGTAAAAGAAAAGTCATCAATGCTTAAAGATTTAATTAAGAATGTTGTATATGATATTGAACTTACAAAAGAAAAGATCGATATCCAACGGAAGTATATACGTGATGTAGAAAATCTAAGTAATGATCAAGTTGATGTTCGTAAGTCAGAAATAGAAACAGCACTCACTGATATTGAAAAGTATCAAGAAGAAAATACCTTATTGACAAATGAGATTGAAGAAAGACAAGAAGGTCTTAAAGAAAATATTAAAGCAAGTAATGATAAGAAACAAAGCTTGCTACAATTTAAGGCAGAGTTTAATCAAAAGATTAAGGTACTTGTTAAAGAAACAAAATTCTATGAAGAGAATGATGACTGTCCTACTTGCTCACAATCTATTAGTAAGGATCTCAGATCAGAAAAACTCTCTGTGGCTAAAGATAAGGCAACAGAACTACAGAAAGCCTTGAGTGATGTATCTGAACAATCTAGTAATGTTGAGAAAGATATTACAAAGTTCAATACAATTACTGACGAGATTAGAGATCGTACTGGAACTATTAGTGGTAACAATAGGGAGATTACTAGACTGCAAGGTCAGATTAAAACTGCCAATGATGCTATCCAAAAGATACAGGGTACTGATGGTGATCTAAGTGTAGAAAAGAATACATTAGAAACCCTTGTAGAAAGCCGTAATGATCTAACTGAGACTAAACTTGTAAAGAATGAAGAACTATCATATAATATGGCTATGGCAGAGATGCTAAAAGATACTGGTATTAAAACTAAGATTGTTAAAGAATACTTGCCAGTCATTAATAAACTTACTAATCAGTACCTACAAATCCTAGACTTTTTTGTCCACTTTAATCTTGATGAGAGTTTTCAAGAGACTATCCGCTCAAGACATAGAGACAACTTCTCATACGACTCGTTCTCTGAGGGTGAGAAGCAACGTATTGACTTGGCACTACTCTTTACTTGGCGACAAATTGCTAAGATGAAGAACTCTGTGGCAACCAATTTACTAGTACT
>Ga0206125_10001375_pt1 | contig 28477 bp, 20 predicted proteins | sample Helgoland_Spring_4_FD_148598 | JGI IMG/M metagenome (GOLD analysis project Ga0206125, IMG submission 148598) | Pelagic subsurface seawater microbial communities from Kabeltonne, Helgoland, North Sea - Helgoland_Spring_Bloom_20160331_1 | ecosystem: Environmental > Aquatic > Marine > Epipelagic ... | reverse complement strand
CTCGAACCTTAGTGGGAATGTATCCATAATCAGTAATGATGAGCTTTACTGTTCTTATTTCAATCAAAGTGGTTCGGCTTCCTCGGGTGCCTTTTACTCTGGATTTTCTTCTCCGCCAGAAATCCCTAATGAGAATAATGGGCCAGGTTTGTATGGGTATTGTGCTCCTTACCTGGGTCTTGAGACAGGGAATATGGATTTATTCACAAGCTTTGAGTGGCAGTACAGTAGTGGATCAGGATACTCAACGATATTGGGGAGTACCAATCAGACGACCATAACACCAACTTTAGGTGGAAGTTATTTGATTCGGGGGTTTATCAGTTGTCCAGGAGAACCCCTAGAATTTCTAGATTCTGATTCAATCGCAGTAGACTTGTGTCCACCAGATACAGATGTTGACGGCTTTTTAGATCCCGTTGATAGTTGTCCTTATGCTAAAGGGGTTGTTGCATTGAATGGATGCCCGTGGTCAATTTACATCAGTAATAATTATAAAACATCCACTGTTCCAAACAATATTGATGCTTCTAAGGAAGAGTTTTTGTGTTCTTTGACCAATTCTTTTTCAAATTATAATATTTCATATCATTCTGGAGCTAACCCTGAGCCTAGTGTTGGAGACCACATCATTTACAATACGAATTACTTTTTCCCTCACACCTTTGTTTTTGACAACACGAATTTTGCTTTTTTGAAATTAAGAGATTACAACAAAATTGTTGAGGTCAGAAAAGTTGATGGAGAGATTGTAGCAATTTATGATTGTTTGTAAAGGCTTTTAGAGAAGATTCCATCGAAGCCCAAAGAAAAATCGAATTCCTTGGTTTGAGGCATACACATAGGATGGGTCAAAGGTTAAATTATAAGGGTTGTCATTGAGAAGATCCCGATCAAAGGGGTCGTTTGCTCGAGCAATACTGTTTTTGTCAGGAGTAAAGTCAAGTATATTTTTAACCCCAATATAGAATTCTGTAGTGTTGTTCCATCTTTTGGTCAGTTGAAAATTGATGATACTAAAGGTGGGTGAAAAAGGTGCTCTTGGGTCTAGATCCCCCAAAAGCGGTAATTTCAAGGGGCCTGTGACACTTCCTGTCAAATCAAGGCTAAGGCCATGCCGATTGATTTTTTTCTCTACTCTCCAGACTCCTTGAAAACGTTCGGTCAAGTATGGAAAGGATTTTACTCCCTCTTCTTCCACAAAAGAATCAATATAGGTGATGCCTAAATTAATCCTCAAACTGTTTTGAAACAATGCATTTATATTGATGGAAGCACCTTGGGTAACTGAGGTTCCACTCAAGTTATCATAAATTATTTGATTGGGGTTGCTGTCATAATTTGGAATAATTTTATTTGAGAATACTGTTCTGAAAATGCTAGAATCAAAATCGATTATATGACCTTGGGTGAAGTATATTTTTCTTACATAATTGAGGTTAATATTCCATGATTTTTCGGGTTTAAGATCGTTTAAAAAGACTACATCTCTTGCGCCAGTAAGTGCAGCATGATCTTCGGTAAAAAGTTGAGTAACTCGGTATCCAGAGCCCATGCTGAAACGAAAAATTGAAGATTGTTCTTTATTGGATGTTTTAAAGTTTAGTCGCGGAGTAAAAATACTTCCATAAATAGAATTATAGTCATAGCGTACACCCAACAAAAGTCTATTTTGTTTATCAATCTTAATTTCATCTTGAATAAATATCCCCGGTAGATGTGTTTTTTCAGCTTTATTTTTTGAGTTGATATCATCAAAAGTAGCTGTTGTATCGTCGTCATAAAAAGTGTATCTGTATGCCAATCCGATTAAGACATCATTTTTCCGCACACTTTTATTCCAGATAAATTGCCCAAATCCAATGGTTTGATTTGCATTAAAGATTGTAGTGCCATAAGCTGAATTTTGATTGTGATCATTGAGGCTAAACTGGAAAGAAAATTTTTCATTGAATTTATAATTTCCAAAAAACTCTATTCTACTGGTATATATACTCTCACCATAGATTTGATCTCCACCTCTGTAACTTGAATTCCAATCGATTTGACCCCCCCATCGATCTTCGTAAACATAGCGAGTTGCAAGTGATAATTTTTTTCCAATATCAAATTTGTTGAAAATTGACACTCGATCCTGAAGTGTCAAATCAGTAAATCCGTCACCATTATTATCAATTGGGTTAGAATAGTTAAAATAATTTACTCCGAGTAAGCCAGTTGATTGGTTTGTTAGCTTGTATTTATAACCTAAATCTGTGTTTAGTTCTCCCCAATCAGAAACAAAAGTGTCATAAGATACTTTGTTAGTGTTTTCAGGTATTTTGGTGATCAAATTAATTACTCCTCCGATTGCCTCTGACCCATACAATGTCGATGCTGGACCTTTAACAATTTCAAGCCGTTCAATTAATGATTGTGGGATACCAGAAAGACCATAAACAGTAGAAAGACCGCTAACAATGGGTAATCCATCGATCAAAATCATGGTATAACTACCTTCTTGACCGTTGATGTGAATGTCTCCTGTGTTACAAACATTGCAATTGAGTTGAGGACGAATGCCGTTCACTATTTCTAGGGCTTCAAAAACAGAAGAGGTGGGGTTGGCTTTAAAAAAAGTTCGGGCATATACTTCAACTGGAACCGGACTGTCGAGTTTTGAAACTGGCTTCAAGGTTCCCGAAACAACTACTTCTTCAAGTTGATCATCAATCTCTAATACGATGTTCCCTAAGTTTTGTTCCTTTGTGTTGATTTTTTTAATGAAAGATTTATGGCCCAAATATGAAATGATTATCCTAGGATTTTTTATATTAGATAGTTGTAATTCAAAATTACCCGATGCATCGGTTATTGTTCCAATTTTTGAACCATAAACAATAACAGAGGCTCCTTCTAAGGTTTTACCCTCAGAAAAAACAACGCCTTTAACAAGGTTGTTTTGGGCATGTGACATTTGTAAAAAACCGACCACTAATAAAAGTCGCAGCAACATAAAAAAGTTTTATACTGCAAAACTAATAAAAAGTTTTGCACTACAAAACATAGCTATGAAAAAAACAATTGAAAAAGAAAATTATCTGAAAGCATTGTATAAGCTTGAAGAGAAAAATAACGAAATCACAGTCACTGCACTCAGCGATTACTTTAAGGTAAGTAAATCAACGGTGTCCAATATGTTGAAAAAGCTTGTTGTAATGGGATTGGTTAATACCAAACCCTACAAACCTATAGAATTAACCAAATTGGGAAAAACAAAAGCAATTGAAATTATTTCTAAGCATCGTTTGATCGAGCTCTATTTAGTAAATAAAATGAATTTTAAATTGGATGAAGTTCATGAAATAGCTGAAGAAATAGAGCATATCGAAAACTCTGAGTTCTTTAATAGAATGCGAGAGATTTTGGGAGATGCAACCCTAGACCCACACGGCTCTGTTATACCTAAAAGTGATTATTGATTTAGAACGTTGCTAAAGGCATAAAATTGTTAATTAATAAATCAAAGGTTTGAATCCTTATAAATTTACTGGAGTTTTTAAAATCACTTAAAATTTTATAGCAGTACAATTGAAGTGTATAAAACTTGGACTATTTAACTCAAAAATGTAATTTTGCAAAAATATACAATACAATGACCGATATATTTCTAATTATTTCATGCAGTGTTGCAATAATATTATTGTTTTTTTTCTGGTTTGCGAAACAGTCAATCAAATCGGGATTATCAAAAGACGAAAACAAAAATAATATCCCCGATTCCTGGGAGAAAAAATTAGGTCTAGTATTCAAAATAAAAAACTTTATCATATTGATAATTGGGATAATTATTGGTTTGTTATTAGGCAATTCTAGTTTTATTCAATAATTATTTAAAACACAATAATGAATTCAAATCAATCAAATTTAAACGCAATTTTATCAGTTTTCAATCCCAGGTTATTTATAATCCTTGTTCAAACTGTTGCCATTTTTTTTGTTTATGATGCTTACAAAATAAACATCAAGGTTGATTACACCATCATGAGCATTGCAATTATTTTCCCTCTTGTTTTTTCAATTACCAGTGCTTACCAAAGAAGGCAGGATGCAATTGCTTTGTATCTTGAATTCAGGAATAAAATCATCGATTTGACCAATATCTTTTATGCTGTCGAAAGTGTAAAAGAGAAAGATTACATTAAATTATTTGACAGTTTACAGCAGGTACAAAACCTTCTTATTAAATATTTGACCGAAAATGATGCAGAGAAAGTATTTGATGAAATTAGAGAGAAAAGAAAAGAGGTTCTTTTGATTATTGATTCTCATAAAAAACTTTTTAATGAAAGAGAAAAGGATAGTTTGATTCGCGTTAAAAATGAATTGTTTCTTTCTGCTGAAAAAATCCGAGGAATTAAAATTCATGGAACTCCCATTTCCCTAAAAAAATATTGTTTAGTATTCATTTACTTTTCTCCATTTCTATATGCCTCTCAGTCGATATTGAACTTGCAAGATGATTTTTTAACAACCTTAATATCATTGTCTTTTTCTTTAGTAGTTAGTTTTGTGCTTATGGCCTTGTACAATGTTCAAGATTACATCGAAAATCCTTTTGATCAAAGGGGGCTTGATGATTTGAAAATAGATTCATTAAAAGTAAATCAATACGAATCTTTACATTCAAAATAAGGTTAATTCTCTTAGAATAAAGCACTTGCATTATTCTCACTTTTTATAACTCTTTTTGGGAGAAAAATAACTCATATTTTTTGTAACATTTTAGTGGTTTTGACATCTTACTATGGGAAGAGATTTTCAAAAACCTGATCATTTTTAATCCTACATTATTTTATCAAAATTATATGAATTATCTACACAATTATTTTGTCCTATTCTTTTTGGGATTATTTTCAGCTACAGCTCAACATTCAATCCGTGGAAAAATTGCAGATAATTCAGGTAACTCGATTCCTTTTGCCAATGTGATCCTTCAAGAAAAAGGATCAGAAATTAATTTTAAAGGGGTTATTTCTGATGATGAAGGAGCTTATGTTTTTGAAAACATTTTAAAGGGTATTTATGAGATCGAAATTTCTGTTTTGGGTTTTGAATCAAAAAAGTCTGAAGAATTTGAGCTATCATCCAATCTGGTTTTCAATTTTAGTTTGGAGGAAGAAGTACAAACTTTAGACGAAGTAATTGTAAAGAGTATCCGACCTGTAATCAGACAAACAGCAGAAAAACTTGTTGTTGATCTAGAAAAATCAGAAATGATTAACACCAATTTGCAAGATGTTATGCGAAAAGTCCCTGGAGTATTGGTTACCAATAATGGAATTTCGGTTGCAGGAAACAGGGGGGTTAGGATCCTCATCAATGGAAAGACAACAGAGTATATGGATGTTGAGACTTTGTTGAGAGATTTACCTGCAGATAATATTGCCAAAATTGAAGTAGTAGAACAACCTGGGGCTGAATATGAGGCATCGGGTACTGGAGCAATAATCAACATTATTTTAAAGAAAAATGTACGCCTTGGGACCCATGGAAGCATAAATACTTGGGTCGGAGAAGATCAAGGGTTTGAGTATGGAACTGGAGCATCCATTTCGAGTTATAAAAACAAATTGAATTGGCAAGCCAGTATAAACCACTCCAAACCAACTTGGAGAGATGATTTGTTTTTGGTAAGAACTGTAGGGAATCAAACCTATGATCAGGCGACCATAGAACCCTATAGTCCAAATAATTTTAGGATTTCTGGAGTCATCGATTATTACTTAAACGAAAAACACTCCATAGGAATTGGTGGGCGGTGGAATAACAGAATATCACAACGTGTAGCATCCAGCAAAACTATTGTTTCGAACCCCAGTTCAACAAATACCTTATTTTCAGAAAATAGTTTTGACAGAGATCGAAGCGATTTTAATATCAATCCCTATTACGAATATAAAACAGATACCGATAAATTACTGATTGATTTTAACTACATAAAATTCAAAAACGACAATACCAATATTTTGTCGGGTATTGAGGGAAGTACACTTCCTTTTACAGACCGAAAATATATTCAAAATGGGAAATACAACATCAAAACCTATAAATTGGATTACACAAAAAAGTTTTCTGACAATTTTAATTTGAGTCTGGGATCAAGATATGCAAATGTTAATACAGACAATGATTTACAATCTTATCTGGACAATAGGGGTGATTTCAATTTTATTGAAAGCGAAAGCAGTCGATTTTTGATTGATGAAACCATCTTTGCCATGTATTCCAAAATAAACCTTACTTCTGGCAAATGGACTTTTTCTGGGGGTTTGCGTTATGAAGACAGTAATACAAGTGGTATCTCTAGATATACTGACAATGGAAATCCTAAATCAGAGTTAAAAGAAAGACCGATTAAGAAAATATTCCCGAGCGCATCGATTAGCAGAGAATTATCTGATGTTTTGGGAATGAGCCTTTCTTATAGTTACAGAATTCAACGACCTTCTTACAACAGTTTAAATTCTTTTGCTGAATTTTTGGACCCTTTTTCTGCAAGTCAAGGAAACCCCAACTTATCTCCTGCTTATGTAAATAAATATCAATTCAATTTGACTTATGAGGGTCAACCATTTTTTGCCATTGGCTATAGCGAAACCGAGGATGATATTTTCGAATTGATTCAACAAGATAATAGCACAGCTCAAATAAGACAGCGAGAAGTGAATGTTGAACAGAATTCAAATTGGAATTTTAGATTGTTTGCTCCTCTTAGTTTTGTAAAAGGACTTGATGGATTTACAGGTTTTATATTGGTCAATACCGACTATCAATCCCAAACCTATGATGTGTTCTTAAACAAATGGTATTTATTTTGGTTTGTCCAAGTAAGTTATGAATTACCGTGGGATGTGAATTTTGAAATGAGCGGAAATTATGGAACAGGTGCTTTGGAGGGGCAAATTGAAGTGGACTGGATTTCCGAACTGGATTTTTCCTTCGGCAAAAAGTTCTTGGACGATAAATTAAAAGTCAATTTAGGGTTCAGTAAATTACTCAACAGGGGTTTTAACGGAACAATTGATTATGGAAACGGAACCGCTCAAGTCGAATCCAATGGATCGAGACAAAATGTTCAATTGCGATTGATTTACAGCTTTGGATCAAAATTTGGAAAAGAAAAAACAGACCGCGATTCTACTCAAGAAGAAGATCGAATTCGAGATGAAAATTAATTTTTGAACGTATAATACTTTCAGTTCAAATCGGATTTATAATTGTGAGAATTAAATCCACTTTTTTTTTAGAGAAGAAGAGTCATTTTTAAAGATCTTGTTCTGATTGCTAAAAAATCTCAAAAAAAAAGGTTATGCTTTTATCTTTAAAAGCATAACCTAATTGGATGTTAAGAAAATAAACCTACTGTTTTCTTCTTAAAATTTCTAATTCATAGTCTTTAACGTCTTCGGTCTTTCCTCTTTCCCGAAGAAGCGTTATAAATTTAGATGACTTTTGTAATTTGTCTAAAAGCATCAGGTGATCCACTCTGTTTTTACCCGATACACCAACCCAGTGAGTTGCTCCATTTGGTCTTCCTATGTCGTATGTTCCAAAGCCAACTACTCTTCCTTTGAAGTCCTCTTTAAATTCTTTTACAATTTTGTCATGACCTTTCTTAAATTGGTTTTGGTTTTCAACCTTTATATCCCAAATGTGAATTGCAGGATTTTTGGTTGTATCCCCTTCTTGCCAACTTAAAATTCTTCCAGAATACCCAGAGCCCCATTCTTCTATGTAATTATTCATCCTAGCCCAGAATGCATCGTTTCTGTCAGGACTAATGGCACCATCGTCAACTAAATCAACACCAAGAGTATACATCCATACAAGCCTATGGGTCATTCCATTTGTTCGACCATTCCAAATACGTTCCAATACTACCCCTCCTTGATTCATTTCAACATCTTCAAAAACCTTGTCAAAGGCCTCTTCTATGTCTTTTTGAGTGTGTTCTTTTACTCGAACTTCAACAGCTGTAAATGCCATAGTTTGAGCCGATAATACAAGGGTTGACAATAAAGCAACTGCAAACATTATTTTTTTCATCTTAATTGTTTTGTGATTAATAAAAATCAAACTTAAAAATTTTACTTGCCTTTTGCAAATAATATACGATTCAAAATCTGTTTATTTTTTTGATTTTCTTTGTTAAAGAATTTTTCCCACCTAATTCATCAATTTGAAGGTGTCATACTGCTTGTATTTTTTTGCTTTTAGAGAATAATTTACTGTTTTCTTTTTTTAAAAAACCTAAAAAAACACTAAAAAAGCATGAAAAAAAGACTAAAAATGGACAAAAATATCCAATATTGGATTTTGGGTTTCAAAAGAAAAAACGTTTCTTTTTGGACATTTGAGAAATCTATTTGATTGGCTTTTAGATTTTTTATTTTACCCAAAAGAAGTTGCATGCAAGATTATCCATAAGTTATAACAGACATGTGTAGATCAGTTAATCAGTGGTTTTATCTCTTTCAGAAGGTTTTTATATCTTGTAGTATATTTAATACACTACCATGAAAAAACTATTCTTAATTTCACTTATTTTCCTTAGTTGCAGCCCAAAAGAGAAAAAATGGAAGAATTTAATCATCAATAACTCATTGGATGGATGGCATATTTTCCAAGACGATGGCACAAAAAAAGGATGGAGTGTTAAGGATAATATTTTGATCTTCGATACTCTTTCTAGCTTAGAATCAGGACAAGCGGACGCCAGTATACTATCCAATAAAATGTATTCTAGTTTTGAAATTATTTTTGATTGGAAAATTGAGAAAGGAGGAAACAGCGGATTTATGTGGGGGGTCAGAGAAGATGCAGCCTATAAATTTCCTTATCAAACCGGACAAGAAATTCAAATCATTGATGTTGCTGCTTATGAAACACCTGAGCAAATATTAGGTGGGGAAATTGAACTTAATAATATCCTGAGGGATTTGGATGATAGAAAACATTATTTGGGTGCTGTTTATGATTTATATGCTCCTACAATTAAGAGCCCACCAAATCCAGCAGGTCAATGGAATACATATCACATTAAGATTGACCAAAAAAACAATTATGGCTTTGTTAAATTAAATGATTCCCTGATTAATGCATTTGAATTAAGAGGTGACCAATGGAATGTTTTATACAACCAAAGTAAATTCAGTAAGTCAGATGATTACCCCTATTTGGGAGAAAAACGCTGGTATGATTTTGCAAAGTTTTCTGAAGGATATATTTGCTTTCAAGATCATCCTGGAAAGTCTTACTTTAAGAACATTAAAATCCGTGAATTAGAAGATTAGTTGCCTTGAATTAAAGAAATAAATTGAGCCTAATAATGAAATGATTTATACTAATTTAAATGAACTGTTTATGAAAAAAATAATCGGAATTATGATTTTTCTTATTGCTTTTGCAAATCCAGGAATTAGTCATTCACAACCCTCAACACCCATAGAACAATGGGAAGGAAAAACAATCTTACTTATTGCAGCGCATCCCGATGATGATTATCAATCTCATGGGACATTGGCTTTGCTAAAAAACAATAAAAATAAAATCTTCATTCTCACCTTAACTACTGGAAATGTTGGGACCAGGGATCCCAAAATGAACAAGAATGATTTATCAAAAATAAGAAGACAAGAACAAATTGAGGCGATGAAAGCAATAGGTCTTTCAGAGCAACAATACATTAATTTGGGATATGATGACGGAAGGGTTGAATTCGCAGATAAAGAAGAAATAATTGGAAAAATTGTTTATCACATTAGAAAAATCAGACCTGATGTTTTGATGTCATTTGATCCAGGGTTTAACTATCCAGTCTGGCATAAAAGTGATCATAGGGCAGCAGCTTATTTAACAGCTGATGCTGTCAGAGCAGCAGAGTGGCGTTTGATGTACGAAGGGCAAATAATTCATCAAAATCTGAATGCTTATTCGGTTCCAGAATTTCTTTTTTATGGAGGTAATATTAAGGATAAAAATTTTGAAGTAGATATTACAAAATATTTAGACAAAAAAATATTAGCAGGTTCAAAATACTTGTCTCAGTGGTCAAGTGGTTGGAATAATTATTTGGGCTCCGATCTAAATGACTACCCGATTGGTGAAAAAGATTCTGTTTTTAATAGGCTTAAAAGAAGAATAAAATATCAAAACAATATTTCTGTAGAAAGATTCAGATACTACAAAGGTATTCCTGACGCAATGGGTCGCGAAAAAAGGGATTGAATTTTTTAGAATTAAGAAATAAATTTATTTTCTTGAACAAGCAAAGATAACATCCCCCAATATTTTTTCTAAAATCCCTCTGGATTCGTCAGAATCAGAAAAAACAGGCATTCTATGGTCATGAAGAAATCTTAGAGCTTTGTGATCTAAATGAAAAACACAGTTTGTAAAGTAAGTCATGGAAATAACCAATGATGGTATTTGAGGCGATAACTCCCTAAGAGTCATAATTATTCTTTAAATTTAAAGAAATTAACCAAAACTATAATTATGACTGAATTTGAAATTTTTCAACTCTCAAACCAAATCTACATTAATAATGCTATTTACACCATAGCAGTGATATTAATGACAGCACTATCTTTTTACTTGATTAGAAGATCTAGAGAACTTAATTTTCCAGTTTATGGAAAAGCAATTCTTACCTTGTTTTCTACTTTTCCAATCTTTTTTGGACTTGAGGTAGCTTCGTATTTTTCGCTAAATCAAAAAAACACTTCGTTTCAATTATCGGAACTCAAAGAAATGGGTACTCCAATTTCAACGGTTGCAGAGTCTTACATCACTAACGTTGGTTATACCTTTGCTGATGGTCCAGCTTCACTAGCTCCCGACCTCCCTTATTTAATTATGTACGCTACAATATCCATTATGTTTATAGTTGGAATTTGGGGTAAACTTCCCGATGGTAACTAAGCTTGAACTTTATTTATTGACCAACTTCGCCTCTTGAGTGTGAATTGGATCAGTACAAACAAAAAAACCTCCAGATTCTGGAGGCTTTTTTGTTTAAGGTTTATATCATTTTGAAGCAACTATAGTTTTGTTGTCAATTCTGATTTGAGTGACATTCTTTCGTTTTGTCTACCCCACATTTCGATAGCTTCATTGTATATTTCCAAATCTTTGTCGTAAGAACCGTTGTACATTTCATTGTATAATTCTTTTAATGACTTGTCGGTATTGGGGAATTTCCCTTGATCGGTAAAATCATCAAAGGCATCGACAAAAATAATTTCGTTCATATTCCCCCCAGATGCAATTTTAAAAACCCCCTGCACGCCTGTGTAATTATTTTTTTTATAAACTTGAACAATTCGATTCGAAAACCTCCAAAAGTCTCCCAGTTTACCCGGCTTTATAATTCTAATTAATTTATGGATATGTTTTTTTGGCGCTGATTCAGGATCCCAATTGTAGCTTAGATTTTTTATCCTCCACCATACTTTTCTCCCCTCATAATTTTCTATGTATTGAGAAACATTTTCCATCCAATATTGAGTACCCGCATTAGATTTCATATTGTCGTTGAACCAACTAATATCTTTGTAACCCTGAATTCTCTCATACTTTCCCTGATTTTCTCCATCCATTATTCTGTATGTGGTAATTGCCGTCTCTTGGGTTTTATTGTATTTTCTTGTCTTTTCGGATGCTGCTTTTTCGAATTCTTTAGACATTCCCCTTTTAACTTCAACCTTTCCTGTAATCCAATATTCCCAATTTGGATTGGTCTGTGCGTTTATTGAAAAGATGAATAGTGATGCAAATAAGAAACTGATAGTTAAAGATTTTTTCATTTTAATTAATTTATGGTTAATAGAATAAATATATATAAACATAACAAATTAATTGCTTTTTACAATTAAAATTATGTGATGTAACAATTGTTTCTTATGAGTTTATTGCAATTGTCCTAATATTCCAATTAAACTTGGAGGAGGGAGGTAAAAAAATATTCTATTCCCATGGGGTATCGTCAAAATAAAAAATTATTTTCTAAAAATTTCAATAGAGTTCCAGTGAAAAAACACTTTAGTTTTCTTTAACTTTTATATTTTTGATTTTTTAAAATATACAACGTGAATTTGATTGTTCGATTCCATATTTTTCTTCTTTTACTTTTGTTTTCTTTTCCTGTAAAAGCTCAAATAAACAAGGATCCTTTTGCCAGAAGTGCAAGACTTCCAGATATTTCTGTTGGGGTAGGTTTTAATCAAAATACTCTTGAAAAGTATAGAGCTCCAGGAGGATCATTAGTGTTTAATGCAATGTATTTCGATTTTAATCGTCGTTTTTTGGTTGGCTTAGATTTTACAAAAAACATTAATAATCGATCCTCTACAATCTTTATTCCTAGTCAAAACCAAGAAATTGGTGATGTCGGAAATTTCAGAAGACTCATTTACAACTCAACCATTTACTCTGTTAGAGGAGGGTTTATTTTTAATGAAAAATTATATGTAGTTGTGGGAACTGGTGTAGAAAGTCTCAATGAGTTTAAGGAGTATCATGCACAAGACAGTAATGCATACTTAACTGTTTTTCATCAAGAAACAAACGAGACTAATTTGTTGTTTTACACAAAGTATGGTGTAATGTATAGGATTAATAAATTTATATCAGAATTTTTTTATTCTAAACGTGGAATTGGTTTTGGTGTAAATTATTTCTTTGGGGATTAATTTCTATTGAGTAAAATAAGTAGATGTAGTTCTAAATTTTCTTTGGAATTATGGGCATTAAATTTTTAAATATCTTTAAGCAATTTTATATTTGAAAATGAATAAAACCACAGAAAGATTAAGAGAACTTAAGAAACGACTCGATAAAGAGGCGGAACACTTTGATAATTTAATTGATATTTTAAACTCTGACAAAAGCAAAGAAAAAATAATTAAAGATGTTAAAAGAGAGTTGCTTTTGGGACAGCTAAAAAGAAACGTAATTGTAACCCAAGAATTTGCAAAATTAACAGCCGATGATGTTATTTTAGATGCTGAGGGTCAACAAATTAAAGCTTATGCAGAAGATGTTTTAAAAGATGTATCACAAGACAATAAAAAGTCCCACAAGCTTTACTAATCAATTAATTTTAAGATAATAAGATGGGTTTTTTGAAATCATCAATCTTTTAGATGAAAATATAAATCGTGAAGGTTTTATAAAAATTCCTTAGCGCTTATCTAAAGCAATGAAGTTTTTAAAAGGCGTTTGCAAGTTCAAGAACGTTTGACCGAACAGATTTTAGAGTGTATTAATTCCACTTTAAAACCTCATGGTGTTGCAGTTGTTATTAAAGCATCCTACATGTGTATGATGATGAGAGGAGTTCAGAAACAATACTCTACCACTACCACATCTGGCTTTAGGGGAACTTTCAAAGAAACGGATACTCGAAATGAATTTTTAAGGCTTATTACTTCAAGTTTAGCCTAAGTTTAATATTACTTTTCTTATGAACACAAACACCAAAATTAAAGCGGTATATCCAATAAAAAAGGGTATTACGAACCTCTCAAGTTCAAACACTATCATAATTGCCATCAGTAGAAGTTGAAAGCCAAGGCCATAAACAGAAATTAGAGTCATAAACCACTTTGGGAATGGTTTGGAGTAACTTGCATTTTTATCTATTGTGTATATGATTTTGTCAAAACAAACATATAAAACAGTGTAAATTTTATGGAATAAATTTACTGTATTCTGATTTTCTCCCTTAAAAGCTTTTGGCCTGGTATTTTCAAAAACTCTACTGGTCGAGTCACCCTGAACAGAATTTCGTAAAATAACATAATAGTAGTTGTAAAGAGTACCTTGAAGTTGAATTCCTAAAAATGCTATCAACATTAAGATTATTGAAGTATTTGTGATGTGCCAAAAAGTTAATAAAAAACAAAAGTTAAGGATTAAATCTGCTATTGAATCGTAATATCTTCCAACATAGGAAGGCTGTTTTTTTAGACGTGATAATTCACCATCTGCAGCGTCTAAAATGGATTTCAATATTATAAAAAATGCAGAGGAAAAGAGATAACCATTTAACAATAAACCAATTGCTGTAAAACCAGAGATAATAAACATGGTGGTAACATCAATGGGGGTGAAATTGGTGTGCTGAAATTTATTCGCAATCCATTGGCCTGCTGGGCGACCGTAATCAGACAAATCTATAAATTGATATTCTTTTGGTAATTTTGCCATTCCTAATTTGAGGGGAAATTTAAATTATTTAACTTTATAAAAGTACAACGATTTTTTTTCTTTGATTTTATAAACTTATTAATGCTATTTCAAAACTCTTTTAAAATCTTGTTTTCACTATCTTGTTTCTCAATCTAAAATGATTTAATATGAAAATGTATCATCTTGAAGATTTTAAAACAAAAATTAAAACACTTAATTTAAATTGGGAATATAAAAATAACGGAATTTATAAAGAATTTATATTGAATGATTTTAAGGAAGCATTAAGCTTTATGAATCAAGTTGGGGAGCTTGCAGAAATTCAAAATCACCATCCAAAATGGACAAATCTTTATAATAAAGTTCAGATATATTTGACTACTCATGACTTTAATGGTATCACTGATAAAGATTTTGATCTTGCCCTTGGGATAGATCAAATATTCTCTAAACTTTAAATATCTATTTTACATTTAGTTAAATAAATGTAGGATTATAATTACTTACCAAATAGAGGTAAAACAAGTGTCTAGGAAAAAATTAGGGAAACATATAGAAATCCAAATGCATTGGAGAACAATGTATAAAGTTTACTCTTTATTATTTCGATATTCTGATGGAGTAATATTTTTTAACAACTTGAAAACTCTATTAAAATTTTCTTGTGAACTAAATCCAGATTTTTCTGCGAGTGCCTCTATAGAAAAGTTTTCTAGGTATCCTTCATCAATCAATTTAATTGCATACTCTATCCTATATGAATTAATAAACATCGGAACGCTCATATCAGAAAATGTCTTAATGCTATTCCTAACCAATTCATTTCGAATACCAGTTTGTACAGAAATACTGGCTGATGTATAATTGTTATCAATATAATTATGATTTTCTGTAAAAAAAGATTCAATTTGTTCAAATATTATTTTTAGGCCTTCATTGGATTCATCTGAGTTTATAATCCTTGTGAGGCTTGACAACGTTCTAGGATTTATTACTAAAGTTAACAGGGTAAAAATCCCAATCAATTTTGTTAGAATAATCACAATTAAAGACTCAATGTTAATTAAAAATAAACCAAGACATATAAGTGTAGAAAAACTTGCAATTGTAATGGGGATGTAATAAAATTTAAAAAGGTTAATTATATTCTTTTGAATTTTTTCTGTTATAATTTTACTCCTAAAAATTTGAAAGAACTTATTAAAAATTAATAGATTAATAAAAACTGCATTTATAATGCATAGCCAATAAACATCATCTTTTCCAATAAAATCATAACTATAAAACCCCAATAAGTTTTCTTTGACAATTTGGTCGTTTATAAATGAGAATAATATATTACCTGATGTGTTTAGAAAGTCAACTAATATTATAATTAAACAAGGTATAAAATAAATAAATTTAAGTCTAGCCCTTTTATTTTCAAAAATAGATTTTAAGAACAAATAGAAGAATAGAATAGAAAAAAATCGTCCAGAAACTACTGCAAATAATGGGAGTTGTTTATTAAATGTAAGGTGAAAAGACAGATTTATGACTGTTAAAAGCTGAAATGTAAAATGACATATAAGATACTTTATGTGATAATCATTTTCAATATTATGACTTCGATAAAGCCTAAAAATCACAATAATAATGATGATTAGTAAAAGATAAACCGGGTATATTTCCATTATCTAAATCAGTAATAAATTAATATTTTACTAGTAATAATGCAAATATAATCTTTATTTAACTTTTTAAATAACCAGATTTGTATTTGTAGTTTAATTTTTCAATTATGCACAATTCTAAATTACCTTTTTTGCAATTTCCTGATTAATAAAGCAATTTTTTTTTATGTCCAACAAAAAAAAATACTTAATACTTTTTTTGGTTTTAATTTTTTGTAGACTTTCTTCTTTTTCTCAAAGTATAACTATTGACGGAGGCGGGACTGTACGATGTCCAGTAGCATCCATAGGAGCTAGTTCTACTATATCGGGTAAAACCTATTATGTGGCTGATGCTGCGGCTATCACATCCATCCTCGATTCTGGCTTTTTTACTGTAGGCTCAACGGTAGTAACTCCTACTGATTTAAGTTGTATGTGTACCTCGCAAATAACCAATATGAGAGCTATGTTTAGCGGTAGAGTCACATTTAATGATGATATTTCTAATTGGGATACGAGTAGGGTCACTACTATGGAGGATATGTTTAGAGGCGCGAGTATATTTGATCAAGATCTATCCAGTTGGGATACTAGTGCTGTAGTTAATATGCAACAAACTTTTTATAATGCTTCAGACTTTACCAATAATATAAATTCTTGGGACGTTAGCGGTGTTACTGATATGGATGGAATGTTTAGAGGAGCAACATTATTTAACCAGCCTCTAAATAGTTGGACTGTTAGTAGTGTTCTTTCTATGTCAAATATGTTTCGACAAGCAACATCATTTAATCAACCTCTGAACAGCTGGGATGTTAGTAATGTTAGATATATGCAGTATTTATTTAGACAGTCTGATTTCAATCAGCCTCTTAATAATTGGGATGTTAGTAGTGTTTTAAATATGGCTGAGATGTTTTATTCTAGTGCTTTCAATCAAGATATTAGTTCTTGGGATGTAAGTAGTGTTACTAACATGTCTAAATTATTTAGGAACACTGATTTTAATCATCCACTAAATAGCTGGACTGTTAGTAATGTGACTAACCTTAGTCAGATGTTCATGGATAATGTTGAATTTGATCAACCACTTGATAATTGGAATGTGTCAAGTGCTACCAACATTTCAAATATTTTTAGAGGTTGTCTAGAATTTGATCAGCCATTAAACACATGGAATACCAGTTCAATTACAAATATGGCGGGGGTATTTCTTAATGCCCGTAAATTTAATCAGCCACTTGATAATTGGGATGTAAGTAAGGTTACACGTATGGATGATATGTTTTTAAATGCATTCGTGTTTAATGAAAACATTGACAGCTGGACTGTTAGTAATGTTACTAATATGCATGAAATGTTTAGGGGCGCTAAAGTCTTTGATAGAAATATTTCAGGATGGATAACAACAAGTCTAGAAAATATTTCTGGAATGTTTTGGGATGCTCTTGAGTTTAATCGAAATATAAATAGTTGGGATGTTAGTAGTGTCACTAATATGAATAATATATTCAGAAATGCTGATAAATTTAATCAACCTCTAAATAATTGGAACACTTCATCTGTTCGATATATGAGCTCAACTTTCAGAGCAAATGATCTATTTAATCAAGATCTTTCTAGTTGGGTTACTTCTAGTGTTGAACATATGCAATATACATTTATGAATAATACTGTCTTTAACAACGGCCAATCATCATCGGTATCCAATACCTTCCAGTGGGATACATCAAGTGTAGAAAGAATGGATGGTATGTTTGATAATGCAACCGCTTTTAATGGTAATATATCTGGATGGAATGTAAGTATGGTTATTGAAATGGACGATATGTTTGCTGTCGCATCAGTTTTTAATCAAGATCTCTCTAATTGGAATACTTCTAGTGCAACTACTCTTAAGGCTATGTTTGCTGGAGCAGCTATTTTTAATAATGGTCTCCCAGCTGGTGTACCATCAACTATTATGAATTGGAACACTTCAAGTGTTACAACTATTAATTCTACTTTTAATAATGCACCTGCATTTAATGGTAATATCAGTGGTTGGGATGTTAGTAATGTTATATCGGCCGAAAATCTTTTTAATGGCGCCTCGAGATTTAATCAACCCATCGGTGGATGGGATGTAACATCAATTACTGATATGGATTATATGCTCAACTCTGCTTCTGTGTTTGATCAAGATCTCAACTGCTGGTGCGTGGAACATAACCCCAGTAGATCATCTTTTAGTAACAGTTCACCTATAAATTCAAAACCACTTTTTTTACCTAGATGGGCGGAGCCATGCGACCCATCAATTGATTTTGGGCTTTCAACAATTGCTCAAGATGACGGGTTAATAACTCCTACTATTGTTAGTTCTGGTGGAACTTTTACCACTACAATCACCTCAGGGCTTTTTCATAGAAATAATCAATGGGGTCCAGGTAAAGCAGATTTTTTAGATATTAACGCTGCTACAGGTGAAATTAATCCATCTAACTCCTTGGCTGGAGTATATGATATAACTTACTCAACTGGCGCTTGTAAAAGTTTTACAACCTCAATTACCATTCGCTCCGTAAATGATCCAATATATCAACTAAGTTATTCATCTAGTCCAATCTGTATATCCGATGGTGGAACACTTACCCCTACAATAATTCCCACAAACCAGCATCGTACGGTTCCTACAGTATATCTAGATCCAGGAAATCCAGTTAGTTATCCCAATGTAGGTAATGCTCCAAATAATGAAGCAATAATTAATTTAACTACTAACTCAGCATATACTCATTGGGAATTAGGCGTAAGATCTGATAATTCCCTGAATCATCCAGATTATAAAATAAGAAATCTCACTAATGGAATTGTTCACAACCAGGGATACTCATTTGAGCTACTTCCTGGGGCAAATGAAGATAATTTAATTCAAAATAATAATAGTGATGCGGATAGAAAATCTTGGCCAAGATACAATTCTTCTATTTCAATATGGGTAAAGGAATCAGACTGGTCTGACGATACAATGGTCTATGACTTTACAAATGGAGGTGATACAAGGGGTAAAGATTGGCTTATCTCTGAGGGTGGGGTATGGAAAAGAAGAACTAGAACATTTGCAGGAGATGGTATTTATGTTTTAGGAAATAATACGCTGACTAATAATCAATGGCATCACATAGTAGTAACTAGAGATATAACTGGAGGCCCTGGATCAGGAAATTTCACGGGAATTATTAAATTTTATGTAGATGGAGCTTTAACTAGTACTGTGACAGGAACCGCCAATGGAGCATTAAACGATAGGGGTGAAGTGTTTTTTGGCAGAGATCAAACTACCCAAAATAATGCAACTAATTCTTCTATGTTTGAGGGAGAATTTGGTCCAATTAGGTTGTTTAAAGTAGATTTGACACAATCTGAAGTTGAACATGAATATGATATGTTTGCTCTGCGATATAAACCTGACTCCTTTGCAGCAACCCCAAGTGGACTTTCAATCAATGCAGCTACTGGAATAATCGATGTTTCAGCTTCCGTTTCTGGTACATATGAGATTATCGCTTCATGGACAGAGCCCATAAGTGGTAAAGTTCACACTTCTTCCAATACAATAACTATTCAAGATCCAGATGCTGGGTTTAGTTATCCTTTAAATAATTATTGTCAGTCTACTCTTTCAGAAATTACTCCCACAATTACTGGAGATGCAGGAGGTGTTTTTAGCTCTTCTCCAGCTGGTTTGGTAATTAATCCAGCGACTGGAGTAATTTCTCCAACCGCTTCTTCTGTAAATACATACACTGTTGAATATGCTATTTCTGGTGCATGTTCTTTAACATCTACTTTTACTTTAAAAATTACAGAATTTTTAGCAGATGCGAGTTTCAGTTATCCCGGTAATTATTACTGTCAGGGCAGTTCCGTTTTCATAAATCCAGTAGTTACTAGTCCCGGAGGATCATTTACTTCTAATCCTGCAGGTCTTGACAGGAATTCAACCGGTGGCATAAATGTTGACTCATCATCGCCAGGAACTTACATTGTAGAATATAGTACACCAGGAGACTGTTCTTCAACTTCAACTTTATCTATTCAAATAGATGCTCCAGATGCGCCTACACTTTCATATTCCAGTTACATTGGTTGTGAAAATGCAAATCCTTCTTTAAATTTAAATCCAACTTTAAATATAGCGGGAGGGAGTTTTAGTTCTTCCCCATCAGGATTAAATTTGAATTCAACTAGTGGAATTATCACTCCTTTTGGTTCTAGTACAGGAAGCTATACGATTGTTTATACAACACCGGGATCATGCCCGGGCGCAACAAGTGTTTTGTTTGAGGTTTACCCTGCAGATGATCCAACGTTTAATTACTTTCAAAATTCTTTTTGTAAAAGTTTATTTAATACAATTACCCCTACCATAACTACAACTGGAGGGACTTTTAGTTCCAGTCCAATAGGGCTAAACATTGATGCATCCAATGGAGCAATAAATCCAGCACTTTCTGATGTAGGCACCTATACTGTCGAATACACCACTGCCGCTATATGTTCATCAGTTTCATCAACTGTAATTATAATTAATCCCGTAGAAAATCCAATTTTCACATATCCTGATAACACTTATTGTCAAGGAACTACAGAAAAAGTAACTCCCACTCTTTCAATATTTGGTGGAACATTTACATCGAGTCCCTCTGGATTAGATATTGATTTTCTTACAGGAGAAATTGATACTAATTTGTCTGCTGTTTCAACCTACACAATAGAATATACCTCAGTCGGAATATGTTCTGGGATAGCATCTTTTACTTTAGTAATCAATGATTTTAAAAATGATCCTGATTTCAGCTATCCTGCTTTATTATACTGTATAAGTGACCTATCAACTGTTACACCAACAATAGAGACTCCTGGAGGAACATTTACCTCAAGTCCAACGGGATTAAGCATTAACGCAGCCACAGGGAATATAATTCCAAGCTTATCATCGGTTGGTAGTTATACAATCGGATATACCACAGCGGGTGATTGCCAAGACACATCTTCATCTACAATTGAAATAAAAGCTATTGACAACTCGAATTTCAGTTATAGTTCAAATCTATTTTGTACACAAAACACTTCTTTAGCCTCACCCACAGTTACAACTTTTGGAGGGACATTTAGTTCCAGTCCCACAGGGCTTTTGATAGATCAAATAACAGGTATTATTAATCCTGCTAGTTCAGTTTCTGGCGTTTATAATATTACATACACAACTCCCGAGACTCTATCCTATCCCATTGTTACACTTGGATGTGTTAGTAGTACTACCATTTCTATAACTTTATCTTCACTTAACACAGGAACTTTTGATTATGGCTATGCTCCTGAGACAGAGTTCTGTCCTGATGATAGTGATATTAGACCCTCTATTAGCTGTTCTGTCTCGGGTACATTCTTCAGTTTACCAGCTGGGCTTAACATAAATCCAACAACTGGGAAAATTGATTTTCAAAATTCAACTTATGGGACATATAGTATCTTTTATGAAGTCCCATCCCTTTGTGGAAATTCGACCTCGTCATCAACCATTATACTTAAAGAAGATTGTACCCTTACTTGTGATATAGATGGCGATGGTGTTTGCTGTGCAAGTGAAATATTATATGGAACAATTTGTTCAGATCCATGTGATTATTTTTTTCCAGGAGTAGTCTTTAATAATTTGTCTTCTAGTTGGAATAATCTTGATTGTGATGGAGATGGAGTTTTAAATGGAGACGAGTTAAATGATAATACTGATCCAAGAAATGCTTGTAGCTATTTTGTAAATAGTATTACATCAAGCATTACTTCTATTGACAGAGACTGTGATGGCGATGGGGTTCTTGATTCAGCTGAAATATTTGATAACACCAACCCTTTCAATAGTTGTTCCCTAAATATAAATAATGTAACACTTGTAGTAACCTCTCAAGGTGACTGCGATGGTGATGGAGTTTCAGACTTGATTGAGGTTATCGACAATACTAATCAAACTAATGGATGTAGTTATTTATTAAGAAGTGTAAACACAACATCAAGTCTTGCATGGCAGGCACAAGATTGTGATGGAGACGGAGTTATAAACGGAAACGAACTAAGAGATGGTACTAATATCTTTGACAGATGCGATTACAAATTTGAGAGCTTAACTATATTTCCAATTCGGGGATTTGATTGTGACGGAGATGGTTTGACCAACTGGCAAGAAATTGTAAAAAGTAGAACTAATCCTCAAGATAGATGTGACTTTGATCTAGAATTTGTCGATTCACTACCAGATGAACAATGGAATAAATTTGATTGTGATGGAGATGGTTATGATAATTATGTTGATAAATTTCCAACATATAAATTTGAGTGGTATGACACAGATAATGATTCAGTAGGTGATAATCGAGATTTAGATGATGATAATGATGGTATTGAAGACATGCAAGAAGGTTTTGATGATTTAGATAATGATGGAATTCCAAATAATCTTGATTTAGACAGCGACGGAGATGGCTGCTCTGACACAGTTGAAGCCGGATATTCTGATCTCAACATAGGTCGTATAACTGGATCTGATCCAATTGAAATAGACCTTGAAGGGAAAATTTTATTGAATGAAGGATATACTGAAATTTCAGATAATGATGCTAATGGAGTATTAGATTTTTTAGACAAAGGCTCATCTGCAGAAATCTATTTAGAGCCAATCGAAAAACAAAAAATTAATAAAGGATCATCAAATGAAATTTATATTCTTGCAAGTTCTGAATCTGCAATTAATTATAAATGGCAAGTAAGCAAAAAATCAATTTCTTCCACATCATATGACCAATGGGTTGAAATTTCAGATAATGAATTCTACAGTGGTACAAATACAAATAAACTAACTGTTTATAATACGTCCTATAATATGGAAGGATGGAAATATAGAGTAATCACCTTTACGCCAGATTATATTTGTGGGGGAGAAATCATTTCGGGATCAAGCGAATTAATAATCACCAATTTGGAGATCCCCAAAGCATTTTCTCCAGATGGAGATGGAATCAATGATAAATGGACTGTTAGAGGAGGTTTAAATGAAAATTACCCTAATAATAAAATCGTTGTTTTTAATAGATGGGGAATAAAAGTATACGGAGCTACAGGATATCAAAATGACTGGGATGGGACATATAATAACAATATAAGCACCACCAGCTCGTCAAATCTTCCAGTGGGCACATACTTTTATGTTTTGGACTTAAATGGGGATGGTTCGGATGTGAGAAAAGGATATGTATATATTACAAGGATGAACGATGAATAAATATATAGTTTTAAATATCATCCTTTTTTTATTCTTGAATATACATAAAATTCGAGCACAGCAAGAAATCAATTTTAGTCAGTATATGTTAAATAGTCAATTATTTAATCCTGCTTTTTTTGGATTAGAGGAGAATTTAACAATTAGCTCACTTAATAGCTTACAATGGTTAGGTTTTGAGGGAAATCCAACAACTAATTCGATTCTTTTAGATGCCAAATTAAAAAATAATTTAGGAATAGGTATGGAACTGATTAGTGATAAAATAGGTCCAACCAGTAGTAACTTTATAGCGATTAACGCAGCATATCATCTTAAGTTAAATAAAAATTCTCAAAAACTTTCACTAGGAATTAAAGTAAGTGGTAACGACCACAATATCAGTTTAAATAGTATGAGTTTTGATGACACAACTGATCCAAATGCTAGGACTAAGGACAGTTATTTTATTCCAAATATTGGCTTTGGACTTCATTACTATTCAGATAAGTTTTACCTAGCCTTTTCAATACCCTATTTTTTTGAGCCCAAGGCAATAAATAAAAAAAGGCATTATTATGTGTCGGGTGGTTTTAAAAAGGAGCTTAATAAAAAATTAATAATTAACCCTAATTTTTTATTTAAAAAAGCTGCAAACACACCAACGAGTATCGATGTTTCAACCATGATTTTCTATGAGAATTTATTTTGGTTTGGTATAAATTATGGAGCTTCTGAAAATGGCTTTATTACCCCTAGTGACTCAGGTAGCAACTTAAGCTTTATCTCAGGATTTAAGTTAATTCCTTCCCTTTCAATAGGATATTCTGTTACATCACAAATAGGAAATTGGACAGGATCTGCTAACAGCCGTTCTCATGAAATTTACATTAAATTCAGTTCATCTAAAAAATTATCTCAATCTTCTGATGAAACTTCAATTGGAATGGAGGTTGAAATTTCCCAACAAAAGAAATCAGACAATTGAGTAAATGATTTCGATCAATGTCAATTCCGTTTAAAGTGATGTTTCCAACCATGACATTCTTTTTTGAATCCATGATTTTAGATTTATAACATAGCTATTATGATTATCGTACCGATCCGGTACAGGCCAAACTTCCACATTTGGATCAAGAAGTCCAGGATAAAGGGCAAAGTTTTTATCAAGAGATTTTGCTATATAAAGTTCGTATCCATCTACCTTTGATAGGATTTCATCTAAGTTATCCATGTAATAACTAAACCTTTTTTTAACTAATTCCTTAAAATAAGGGTCTTCTAACATTTTTTCGTACCAGATATTTTCTTTAATCCAAAATCCCTCTGGGTCCTCAGCACTGGAATAGTTGACGTTACCGAAGGCAAGATCAAAATCCCAGACAGGTCCCATCTTGATTTTTTCACCAGGGACATAATTTAAAAAGATACTTGAAAATGATTTTGCATCTTGATTTTTTGATATTTCATTAACAAGAAACCAATCAATAAAGCTTGGGAGATCAATAAATGATCTATAACCTAAATCAGGATCTTTAAAGTTCTCTCCAAACAAGGCTGATTCAAAATTATTTATGTAATCTTTTATTAAGTTGTATTCATTTGAATTATAATCAACATTAGGTTCTTTAATATTGAATACCCCTTGTTCATAATGAGAGGACCATATATTAGACCGGAAATAAACATCATCAATATCTATTCTTCCCTGGGCATCAGTATCAATTTCAACTAAGTAACCATTATCTCCAATATTTACTCTGTTTGATGATTCTTCTACTTTTTGACCCACTAAATAAATTCCAACGTATTCGTTATTAACGTATAGATCTATGTATTTAGCTTGAGGGACATAATCGAAACGGCTTATGTTTGATATTTCACGTGCTATTTTATTACGGATTAATGATATGTCTGAAATTTCAGCAAGTAGCACCCATTTTTTGTCAGCAGACATGTTTAAAACGTCTGTTTTTTCACTAAATTTAATTTGATAAGGTTTTTTTCCCCATATTCCACCTTGCCACCAAGTAGAATTTCCTCTACCTTTAATTTTCATTTTAGTATTGGGCAGGTTTGTTAAGCCATCACTACCGATAATTGAGACAGAACCCTCTATGTAGTCCTCTTTTGAGTTAATCTCAACTCCAACCGTATCTAAATATAAAATAGGAATATTTATTAAATTCTCCGAACCAGAACTGTCCTTAGAACAGGATAAAATTATAAAAACAATTAACAGATTAAGCTTTTTAATTAATTCCATAAGCATCAATTTTTATTTACGAGACAAACAGTTCCACAGAACTATCTTTATTATCTGTTTTTTGAAGATTTAGCAGTTATATTAAGGGTTTTTTCCAGATCAATGTATGTATAATTTCTAAAATTAAATAAAAAACCATTCATTTTTTTTACGATGAATAGGATGGAAATTTAAGTAAATAGTTTTCAAGCCAGATTATGGAGAAGGTGTATAAAATCATTTAACAACCAAAAGAATTAATGATTTTCTCTTGTATTTACTTTTCAGAAAACCTAAAAGAAGAGCTTTAAAACTTAAAATTCAGAAATATATTAATATTCTACTCTAATATTTGGACTAAATTTCTTTCTAGTTCAAATGTTATAGAGAAATTTCGAGCAGTTTAATTTAACTATCTGTCTGAGTTAGGATAATTCACTTTAGCAGCCTGAATCTCCTAAAATTCTCATACATTATTTTTAACAGGTTCATCATGAATTTTATTTACAAACGCACCAGATTTATATTCTTTGCTGGGATTTTTACTGTCTTTTTAATTTCTAACCATAGTTGTCAAACTATGGATGATTTACAATCTGATTATTTACTTCAAAAAAATCTGATGGATGATCTAAGTATTAGGGTTAATTCCTTAACTGAGGAAATACTTCAACAAAGAACAATTACTTCTAGTTTAGTTGAACAAATTACTCAATATGAAGAAACTTTATCTCAAAATTCTGACTTGTTACAAGATACAATTGATGACGTTGAAAATTTGGAAGATACTTTAGAAACCTTAATTAATGACGTTAATAATATTGAAGATAATTTAGAATCTATTTCAGATTATGTTGGTGAGATGATTGAACAGTCAGGAGACTTATCGGGAGATTTAAATAATCTTTTAAACCAAGTTAACCAGCTTGATTTAATAATTCAGGATCTTATGGTTATAATTAATAACCTTGAGGTAAATCTTCAAGATGATGATTCAGATGATTCAGATGATTCAGATGACGATTCAGATGATTCAGATGATGATGATGACGCTGACGATTCAGATGATGATGATGACGCTGACGATTCAGATGATGATGCTGAAATCATTATTTGTAGTGATTGTCCACAAAAAATTTCTGGATATGATATTTTTATAGCTGGGACATCTGAAACAGAGGGTGCAGTTTATTGGGTTAATGGGCAAAAAAACTCAATAAATGTGAATTCTTTTGCAACTGATATTACAGTAGATAACAGTAAAGTTTTTGTTAGTGGTTATACCTATGGATCAACAGCTAAATATTGGGAAATAAATGGTCAAAATATAGTTCAGAATGATCTTCCAGGGTTTCAGGGCGAAGCTCAATCTATTGTTGTAAAAAATAACAATGTATATGTTGGAGGATATTATTCTCATGCAGATGGAATGAGTGGTGCTTATTCTTGTTATTGGAAAAATGGAGTAAAATATAATAATTCACCAAGAAATGGGGATCATGCTTCTTTTGGCATTGATGTAAATTCTGCGGGTGATGTTTTTTTAGCGGGTTATTATTTAAATAATCACCACTATGTGCTTCCAGCATATTGGAAAAACAATCAAAGATCAAACTTATCAAGACCAAATAATCAAACCGATGGAGAGGCAGTTACAGTAAAAATAAAACCAAATGGCACCACGGTATACGGTGGATTACTATCGCTTCCTCATAATTTTTTGGGCTCTGTAACTAAGCCCGCCTATTGGGTTGGAAGTCAAAGAACAGTATGTAATATAGGGCAGGTACCAGAATGGCAAAACTCTGGCGTGCATGGAATGCATCTTGAAGGAAATACTGTTTATCAGGCTGGTTGGACCATGAATATGGTTGGGCAATATCCAACATATTGGAGAAATCAAACCAAACACATCCTTCAAGGGGCAACAGTTAACGGAACACGATATGATCAAGGTAAAGCTACTGATATTGCTATTGTTGATGGAAAAGTTGTAGTTATCGGAATGCTGACGGGTGCTCCCTTATTAGATCCCAATGGAGTACAATATGATTTTGGTGATGGTCCAGAATACAATAATGATACTGGTTATCCTTGTATATGGATAGATGGAACTATTCATATTTTGGATACATTAGGGGATTTTGAAGTTGGTGGTTTTTTCATAAAATAACATAACAACAAAATTTTAAATTGAATAAATATTTCTTTTACATATTAATAGTATTTTCTTCTTCTCTGTTTTCTCAGGAGTCAAGTATCATTTTTAATAGATTTAATCTTAGTGTTTTTAACCCGGCCTATGTAGGTGTTAATGGGTCAGCTATTAATCTTAATTCAAGAGTTCAATGGTTAGGGGTTGAGGATGCTCCTTTGACTAATTATTTAATTATTCATTTGCCTGAGAAAAAAAATGCAAGTTTGGGATTTACTATTCAAAATGATAGAGTTTTTGTTGAAAACAAATCGCAGGTAACAATCGATTACAGTTATAAACTTAAATTATCTAATAGTAGTTATGTTTCATTGGGGCTTAAAGCTGGTGGAAGATTTTTTAATGTTAATTTCAATAAAATTCCAAGAATTTTTAATGATTCAAATCAATCAATTTCAGAATCTGGAAATTATTTTTCTCCAATTTTAGGAGCTGGAATAAGTTACATTTCTAAAAAATGGTTTCTAGGCGTTGCTGTCCCTGGATTATTAAACAGTATTGGCCTTAACAAAAACCAAGACTGGGAATTAACAAACAGAGATTACACCTATCTTCATGTAAGTGGGGGTGTTTACCTAAACTTATCTGATAAATTCTCTGTCAATCCATCCTTAGTTTATAGATCAATTCCAAGGCAGCCCGATTTATTCAATTCAATTATTGAAATGGATTATAACGATAGATTTTCCTTGGGGTCAGTTTTCACTAATAACAATACCATGGCGCTTTTTTTTAAATTAAAAAGTAAAAAAGGATTTCATATTGGTTATGGATACGAGTTTTCATCAGCAAGTGATATGCAAGCAATTAAAAATTCAACCCACGAG
>Ga0206125_10001369_pt1 | contig 28592 bp, 28 predicted proteins | sample Helgoland_Spring_4_FD_148598 | JGI IMG/M metagenome (GOLD analysis project Ga0206125, IMG submission 148598) | Pelagic subsurface seawater microbial communities from Kabeltonne, Helgoland, North Sea - Helgoland_Spring_Bloom_20160331_1 | ecosystem: Environmental > Aquatic > Marine > Epipelagic ... | reverse complement strand
TTGCCATCCAGAAAGTGTCGGGCCCAGAGATTTCAGCCTACGGCGTTATCAGCGGCAAGCCACAGTCCGAGCGTGTTTATTTATTGGACGAGATTGTTGAGAAGCCAGCTTTTGAAGATGCGCCATCCGATATGGGCGTTACTGGCCGTTATATTTTCACGCCACAGATTTTCCAGCATCTCGATCAATTAAAGCCAGGTGCCGGTGGAGAGTACCAGCTCACCGATGCGATTCAGACATTGCTGACCGAAGAGCAGGTGCTAGCCTACGAGTACGAGGGCACACGTTATGACTGTGGCAGCAAGATGGGACTGCTTAAGGCAAATATTGAGCTGGGCCTGTTACATCATCAAATAGGTGATGACCTGCGCGATTATTTAAACAATGAGTTGCCAGAAAAGCTCAAATAGTCAGTGAAACTTGATTATCCAGCCTTGCAAAGAAGGTAACCGACGACGTTGAAAAATAAAGCTCTCCTGTTTGTGTTGCAGTTGTTTGGCTGGTTTCCTCTTTGTGTGGGGCGCCTGCTTGGGCGCGCTATCGGTCGTCTGATCTATCTTCTCGAGCTGGGCCCGGTGTTGGTCTCGCGCATTAATTTACGCCTCTGTTATCCGCAGCTGTCGGCACAGGAAATAGAATGTCTGTGCAAAAAACGTATGCTGCAACTGGGTCAGGCATTTGTTGAAACACCCAGAGTCTGGAGTAAGCCCAGCACATGGCTTGAGAGTAAAATCGTTGCTGTGGAGGGACTTGAGTTTTTCCAAGCAGCTATGGACGATAAGCGTGGCACCATTCTTATTGTTCCTCATCAGGGTAACTGGGAAGTCGTCGGGCTGTGGGTCTCTCCGCGAAGCAAGATGACATCCCTCTATGAGCCGCCAAAAATCCCTGAAGTGGGGAACTGGATAAAATCCTCTCGTGAGCAGTCTGGCGCAACACTGGTGCCCACCGACGGGCGCGGTGTTGCCGCTTTAATTAAAGCCTTAAAAAGAGGCGAGACCACGGCGATTCTTCCCGATCAGCAGCCCGATGAGAGCGGCGGAATCTTTTCCCCCTTTATGGGTGTGCAGGCACGCACCATGACTCTGCTGACCAACTTAATTGGCCGCTCTGATTGTCAGGCACTGTTTTGTTCTGCTATTCGCGAACCTGGAGGTTGGCGTCTACACTTTTTGCCTGCCGCGGAAGGGCTGTACAGCGAAGATAAAACCGTTGCCGTGAATGCACTCAATAAAGGTGTTGAGAACGTTGTTGCGCTGGCACCGGAACAGTATCAGTGGGAGTACAAACGCTTTCGCGCCCAGCCGGATGGCAGCGACTTTTACGCCAAAGGGTTATAGGAATATTAACTGATGGTTAAAGGGCATTTTTCAGATCAACTTATCTGGCGGCAACCCTTGTTGGGTGAAGTGAGTAGAGTGCCGGCAGAGCTGCGTGACTGGTTGCTGGATAGCGGTTCATTAACGCAACGTCTACAACAGGCCAGTGATGGGCAGCTCAGTGTTGAAGTGCTCAGTCAGTCCGTGCAATTGCCGAGATTTTCAGAGCGCCGTGCGCTGGGTCTGGCACCTCGGCGGGTGGCACTGATTCGCGAAGTATTACTGTTTGGCCGCGGTGTGCCCTGGGTCTATGCCCGCAGTGTTATACCCATGCAAACCTTGACCGGTCGCCTGCGCAAGTTGCGCCATCTCGACAACAGACCGCTCGGTGCTTTGCTATTTAGCGACCCAACCATGAGTCGTGAAGCGCTGGAATGGGCCTGTATACCCGCAGATAAAAGTTCAAGCCTGAACTCAAATCTTCCGCCTTACAATCAGCCAATCTGGGGCCGCCGTTCAGTGTTTAAGTTATCAGACAAGCCGCTGTTGGTCTGTGAAATGTTCTTGCCAGGTTTTAAGCCTGATGAGCAGGCAATAAAATGAGCAATTTGTTCACCGCTAATCCCTGGATGCGTCTAATGCGTCTCGACCGACCTATAGGGACTTATCTGCTGTTGTGGCCAACTCTCTGGGCGCTGTGGTTTGCCAGCGAAGGCCATCCACAGTTGGGTAACCTGTTGATCTTTACTTTTGGTGTTGTGGTGATGCGCGCCGCCGGCTGTGTGATTAATGATTATGCCGATCGTCATGTGGATGGCGATGTTGAAAGAACTAAAAGCCGGCCGATTCCGGCTGGAGAGATCAATGCAAAAGCGGCCCTGAGACTATTTTTCGGCCTGATGCTGGCGGCGCTGATACTGGTGCTGTTAACTAATCAGCTGACGATTATGCTGGCCTTTGGCGGAGCGGCAGTGGCTGCACTCTATCCATTTTTAAAGCGCTTTACCCAGCTTCCCCAATTGGGTTTGGGTATTGCCTGGGCCTGGTCGACCCCAATGGCATTTGCCGCTGAGAACAATGAATTACCGATTGAGCTGTGGGTGGTGTTTGCTGCAGTGGTGTTGTGGACGATTGCCTTTGATACCTATTACGCCATGGTTGATCGCGATGATGATTTGCAGATAGGCATCAAGTCCACGGCAATACTGTTTGGCAAATTCGATCTATTGATTATTGGCTTATTGCAGGTTGCAGTGTTGGCCCTGTTAGTTTGGGCTGGATTGCTATTTGGTCGCGGTGCGGTCTATTTTATTAGCTTGGCAGTGGCGGCAGCCTACTTTATCAACCAATATATAATCAGCCGCGGGCGCGACCGCGAAGCCTGCTTTGCAGCATTTCTCAGCAACCATCGCGTGGGTATGATTATCTTTATCGGCTTGTCGGCAGATTATTTAATCGATTGATCGACAGCTAATCGCGAACAAAAACCCACTGATCAGCTTCACTGAGAGCGGCATTGTAACTGTAGCCGTCGCGATCAAAACTCTTAATCTGTTCAACTTCAGTAATGCGGTTTCTAATAATATAGCGACTCATTAGGCCGCGAGCTTTCTTGGCATAGAAGCTGATAATTTTATATTTGTCGTTCTTCTTATCCATAAAGACCGGCGTGATAATTCGCGCGCTGAGGTCTTTTTTGTGTACTGATTTAAAGTACTCATTGGAGGCCAGGTTTACCAATACAGATGGCTCTGCTTTTGACTCCGCCTTGTTTAATTCATTAGTAATAGTATCGCCCCAAAACTTATACAGATCGGCACCGCGCGGGTTGGCGAACTTGGTGCCCATTTCCAGACGGTAGGCCTGCATTAAATCCAGAGGACGCAACAGGCCATATAAGCCAGACAGAATACGCAGGTGATCCTGAGCCCAGCGCAGATCCTCATCACTCATACTATCGGCATCCAGACCCTGATAGACATCACCCTTAAAGGCCAAGACCGCGGGTCTTGCATTGTCCTCGGTGAAGGGTGTCTGCCACTCTTGAAAGCGTTCGTAATTTAACGCCCCGAGCTTATCGCTAAGACTCATCAGCGAAGAGACATCCTGAGGTGCCAAGGCTTTCAACCCTTGCAAGAGCTCCTGGGAGTGATCCAGCAGTTCTGGCTGAGTGGTTAAAGGTGCATTAACCGAGCCTGTATAGTCGAGTTTTTTGGCGGGTGAGATAACAATAAGCATAGTTATATTGCTTCTTTTAGTGGAAATAGTATGAATTTAGTGCTGTTATTATATCAACTTACGCAGTCTGCGCGAGAAGCAGATCATCGTGTAAAAAGGCCGAGTAGACTGAAGGAAAAATGGAGACATGGAATGAAAAAATGGATACTAGCACTTTTGTTACCCGCGATTATCAGTGGTTGTTCGGTCAACCCGGTAACCGGCAAAAACGAATTATCAATCGTCTCGCCGCAACAGGAAATTGCCATCGGCGAAAAAAACTATCGGCCCTCACGTCAATCCCAGGGCGGTGACTACTATCTGGATGAGTCCCTGCAAACCTACGTAGCCGGTGTTGGTCAACGACTGGCCGTCGTCAGCGATCGTCCGGATCTGCCCTATGAATTTGTCGTGCTCAATAATGATGTGCCCAATGCGTGGGCAATGCCCGGTGGAAAAATTGCCATTAATCGTGGTCTGCTTGTATTACTCGAAGATGAGTCGCAGTTGGCGGCGGTGCTCGGCCATGAGATTGTCCACGCGGCAGCTCGTCATGGCGCCTCGCAGATGACCCGCGGTACCTTGGCCAATATTGGTCTGGTCACTCTTGGCGTTGCAACTCAGGGCAAAGAGGGCGCACAGCTGTACGGTATGGCATCGCAGCTCGGTACCGCTGCCTGGATGGCAAAATATGGCCGCGATGATGAATTGGAGTCCGATCATTACGGCATGAACTACATGGCCAGTGCTGGTTACGACTTACAGGGAGCGGTGGAGCTACAGGAAAAATTTGTCGAGTTGAGTAAGTCGCGGCAGGCGGGGTTTCTGGATAATCTATTTGCCAGCCATCCGCCATCAACTCAGAGAGTTGAGAAGAATCAGGCCCGGGCGGCAAACGCTGCTTCTGGCAAGCGTTACCGCGCGCGCTATCAGGCGGCCATTGCGCAACTGAAAAAAGATGCGCCCGCCTATCAAGCCGAGGCAGCGGCGAAAAAAGCACTGGCTGAAAAGGATGGGCGTCTGGCTATTCAATATCTGGATAAAGCCGTAGCACAGCAGCCCAATGAAGGGCATTTTTGGGAGCTGCGCGGCCATGCATGGAAGATGCTTGAGGAATATAACAACTCAGAAAAAGCCTACACCACCGCCATCAAGAAAAACGATAAATTTTTCAGCCCCTACCTGGCGCGCGGAGTGATGCTCTATGAACGCGGTGAGCGCAGCAAGGCAAAGAGCGATCTGCAGCGCAGCTACGAATTACTGCCGACACCGACAGCCAGTTACTATCTCGGTGAATTATCCCTGCAGGGCAAGCAGTACGATCAGGCCAATAGTTATTTTAAGCTCGCCGCTAATGCGGGTGGTGCGCTGGGCAATCAGTCGCAACAGAGACTGCAGGAACTGCAACTACAGATGCAGCCGCAGACATTTTTGACCCTCAGTCCGGCAGTTAGCAGAAGCGGATATCTCTTGGTCAGGGTTGCCAATACAAGCCCGAGGGCAATGGATCGAATTATTGTTGAAGTATCCGGTGGCAGCACCAGAAAGAGCATTCGTCTGCCAGCGATCCTCAAGGCGAATTCTGCGGTCACCATCAATACCGGCATAGCCTATAACGCCGATGCTCAGGTTAACTATCGGCTTGCAGCCCTTAAGGCCACGCTTGTAGATTAACGCTTAATTAAAAAGGATCAGGCGCGCTCCAGAGTTCGCGCCTGTTTTTGTACATCGGTAACCGCCTGAAAAAGCGCACCCTCAGTGATGGAGCCCTCCAGCTTGCCGGTTTCGGCATCGACCACAGGCAGACTTTCGCCAACAAATTGACGGACTTTGAGCATCGATTCGTCGAGGCTGTTGTGGCTGTATAGGATAGTCGGGCGACTATCCATAAAACGTTCAATACTGCTGTCGGCAGCGTCGATTGCCGCGTAAAGCGAAATTTTACCCAATAGCACGCCACTGTCGTCGACTATATAGGCTTCAGTCTGGCCGCGACTTTTCATCTGCTTGCAGAGATCTTGACCTGAAGTCTGTGTGGTTACGCGAAGATAATTCTGGCTGACAAAATCACCGATATTCTTCTGTCGCAGTGCAATGGCCTCACGGCCTTTAAATAGATCAATACCGCGATCGAGCAGCTGGCGATCAAAAAATGACTGACCAAATAACCGGTTGGTAATCAGGCTGCAGAGCATCACTGAGACCATCACCGCGACGGCATAGGTGTAGGACTGAGTAAGCTCGAGAACAATAATCACTGCGGTGATCGGGGCGCCAATCACTGCCGAGCTAACCGCCGCCATCCCGGCAACACTGATAATGCTGGCGATATCGGCAAAGCCAAACAGAGTGATTAACTGCCCGGCCAGCGCGCCAGCGGCAACACCGATAAATAATGAAGGTGAAAAAACCCCGCCAAACAGCCCAAAGCCTATACAGAGAGCAGTCATCAACAGCTTGGCAATCAACACCGCAAAGAGCAGGGAGAGAGCAAATTCACCGGCGATCATATTATTGATGCTGGAGAATCCCAGCCCCAGAATCTGTGGAATCCAAACCCCGACCAGCCCGCAAATGGTCGCAGCAATAAACGGTAGTAGCAGGGGTGAGACTTTTCTCTTTAGGGTTAATTTAACCGCGCTTCTGGCAGAGTAGCGCAGAGCCCACATAAAGCAGACAGCGATTAGTGAAAACAGTGGCGCCAGTACAGCCAGTACGGGAACAATTTCAGCAAGCGGTGGCACCAGAGAGTTGATTTCAAAGGTTATTGAGTGGGGGAACCACAGGTGGCTGAGCGCGCTGGCAGAAATCGACGCCACAGTGATCGGCGCAATGGTACGCACAGAAAAGTGTCGCAGAATGGCCTCATGGGCAAAAATCACCCCGGCAATCGGCGCATTAAATCCTGCGGAAATGGCTGCGGCAACACCACAGCCAAGATAGACCTCGTGGGTAAGGCGGCTGGAGACAAAACGCTTAACCCAGACTCCCATGGTCGCGCCGAAGTGAACCAGCGGCCCGTACTGTCCGACCGAAGCGCCACCACTGGCAGCGGCAAACGCCGCCAGAGTTGAGGCCAGACCGGTTTTAATATTCAGTGGCTCATTGATCTGATGGGCGGCATAGATAGAGTCTGCGGGACCAGTCCAGCGGGTAATGCCAAATCCGACTTTAAGGGCGACAACAATAGCCGCGGCTATCCACAGAAAAATCACGCTGGAAAATGACAGTAGCTGATCGCCAATATTAAGTGAGAAAAGCGTGCTGGCTTCGCGCTGCAGTTCAAACCAATGTACACCGATAACAAAAAGATTACAGACGATGGCGAGAGTTGCACCAATTAGCGTGCCGATCAGAATTATCAGGATGATCTCTAGGGAAGCATCGCGTAATTTATGCATTAAATAATAGCCTGGATAAAAGAGTATAAGCCGGTCAGGAACTAACAGCTTAGCCAGTGCGGCGAATATCGTCAAAGGTTGTTGCCGTGGAGGGTCTCTATCGGCCTGTGAATTAGCCAGTTATACTAAGCGCCAAATTTACCCACGCTACTCAATTCCATTAGCATTACAAGGTTTTAGATAATCCGGTGAAAGCCTCTCAGTATTTAATTCGGCACTTAATTAAGAGCATCGACCGCTTTACCGATATTACCGGTAGGACGATCTCTTGGTTAACATTATTGATGGTTGTCCTCACGGTGATTATTGTGGTGTTGCGCTACTACTTTGAAAGCGGCTCCATAGCCTTGCAGGAATCGATTACCTATCTGCACGGCGTGGTATTTATGCTCGGTATTGCCTTTACCTTGCAGCGCGGCGGTCATGTGCGCGTGGATATTTTTTACCGCGGATTTTCGCCGCGCAAAAAAGCGCTGGTCGATTTTATTGGCGGCCTGCTGTTTTTGTTGCCGGTCTGCCTGCTGATCTTCATTTTCTCCTGGGACTATGTGCTGGCCAGCTGGGCCATTGGCGAGACCTCGGAAGAGCGCAGCGGTATTGCTGGCATCTACCTATTAAAGACCCTGCTTTTATTAATGCCGGCGACGCTAATTCTGCAAGGCATTGCCGAGACTCTGAGAAATTTACTGGTGCTGCTGAACAGACCTGATGGAACAGCGCCGGATCATCTTGAGCCGATGCTGTGATGGCTGAATTTATCCCGCTATTTATGTTTTTGGTGGTCTGCCTGGTGTTGATGGCAGGTTATCCCGTGGCGCTATCCCTGTCAGGCACTGCGCTTATATTTGCCCTGGTTGGCTATGCCACCGGCCATTTTGATATGGCTTTTTTACAGGCGCTGCCCAACCGCCTGTTTGGTACCGTTAAAAATACCACGCTTATTGCGGTGCCTCTATTTGTATTGATGGGGGTGATGCTGGAAAAGTCGCGGCTCTCGGAAGACCTACTCGAAAGTATGGCCGATCTTTTTAGTGGTTTTCGCAGCGGTCTGGGTATCTCCGTGGTATTGGTCGGTGCGTTGCTGGCGGCGAGCACAGGCATTGTTGGCGCCACAGTGGTGACCATGGGCTTGATGTCGCTGCCGACCATGTTGAAGCGCGGCTATTCCTCATCTCAAGCCACCGGAATTATTTGCGCCACTGGTACCCTTGGGCAGATTATTCCGCCCTCAATTGCGCTGGTTTTACTCGGCGATATTCTCTCCAGTGCCTATCAGCAGGCGCAGTTAAATATGGGTATATTTACACCCAAGGTGGTCTCTATTGGCGACCTGTTTGTCGGAGCCATTATTCCCGGGCTGATTCTGGTGGTGCTCTACAGCCTTTATGTCATTGTGTTTGCCAAGCCCCAGCTACAACCTGAGCTACAACAGTCCCCACTTCAGCCAGAAGCTGAGCACTCTCCGGCGACCCATAAATTGTCCCGGGCGATGCGCAATTTACTGCCGCCGATATTTTTGATTGCCGCCGTACTGGGTTCAATTTTGACTGGTGCAGCAACCCCGACCGAAGCTGCAGCGGTGGGTGCCTTTGGCGCGACTCTGTTGGCGATGTTTAAGGGGCAGCTGTCAGTAGCTCGCCTGCGTGAAGTTGGACAGAACACCACCGAAGTGACCTCAATGGTGTTTTTGATTCTGATTGGCGCGGCGATATTCTCGCTGGTATTTCGCGGTTTTGGTGGTGAGGAGCTGGTTGAGCAATTCTTCTCGCAACTGCCGGGCGGTGTGGTCAGTGCAACTATTCTGGTTATGGTGGTTATCTTTTTACTCGGCTTTGTACTCGACTTTATTGAGATTACTTTTGTTGTGGTGCCGATTGTTGGTCCGGTACTGCTCGCCATGGGCTTGGATCCGGTATGGCTGGGCATTATGATTGCGATAAATCTGCAGACTTCCTTTTTAACGCCGCCATTCGGGTTTGCTCTGTTCTATCTGCGCGGTGTTGCGCCAGCCTCGGTTGAAACCTCGGATATGTATCGCGGTGTCGCGCCATTTATTATGATTCAGCTGCTGTTGATGCTGATGCTATCAGTATGGCCGGCGCTGGCAACCTGGTTACCCGGCGCTATTTACAACTGATATTTCTGTAAATCTAAAGCTTAATAGCGGCAAAGATTTTTTTCCGTAAGTCCTCGCGCTCATTCGCCATATGGTGACCGGCATCATCGATCAGGTTAAGGCTCATCTGAGGAAATTTTTCCTCGAGTAGCCTGATGTTATAGCGCCAATCCAGAGTTCCATCCCCATCGCCCTGAATCACATTGATTGGAAAGTTGCTGCCCGGGTGATTTTCTATTTCCTCGACCCAATTCGCCATAGCGCCGATCCAGGCTTTTGGCAATCTGCGTGGTTGAAAGGGGTCTTGATGCTGCAGGAAATGTAAAAACTCCCCATCATGAGAGTTTTTTCGAAAAACTCTTTTAACGGTCTTGCGAAAGCGGCCGGTGAGCCTGAAAGCCCAGCGATTAAATTTCCATAAACGCGGATGCACAAGCGGAGCCAAAAGATTGAGACTGGCAAAGGGATAGTTGCTGGTATTGATCTGTTCGAGTAGCTGTTTTAGCAAGACGGCCCCACCAGTACTCTGCCCGATGCCATGCAGCGGGCCCGGGAGAAATTCGGTGGCGGCACTGATCACCTGATTTAGCTGACGGACATATGTGCTGTAAGTTTTAATATAGCCCGGCTCGCCACTCGACAGGCCGTGGCCAACAAGATCAAAGCAGACCACGGCGAACTGGCGGTCAAGAAGCTCATTAATCAGGTTTCTATAGAGGCCGGTGTGATCGAGATAGCCATGGACTATAACGACAGTTCCCCTAGCGCCGACAGGGTGCCAAGCCATAATATGGGTCTGTTGGTCAGCGTCGCATAGATGCCCGGCATATAGCTGTATGTTGTCGTCTGGGCGCGGCAGGCGATAAAAATCAAGGTAGTTTTTCAGTGCGCTGTTAGCGGCTGGATTAGCTGCCGCCGCAGCATTGAACGGCGGGAGGTTCTGCCGCAGGTTCTCTATGTTTTGCGGTACAAAATCTGACTGTGCATAACCCATAGATTTATCCGAAATTTGTGTTAGAGTTCCCTGAAAATACTTGTTTAATTTGTAACTGAACAACTCCCATCTTGTCAGAATGAGTATGAATTACAATAATAAAGATTTCGTTGAAAATTTAATTAACCAGCACAGCACGACGCTTGTTCGTTTTTTGGCACGTCGTATGAGCAGCCGTGAAGATGCCGAAGATATCGCGCAGGCGGCATTTATACGTCTCTATACCCTCGACGATCCCAGCAAGTTATCCAATGCCAAGGCCTTCCTCTTTCAAGTCGCTGCCAATATGTCGATCGACCAGTTACGCAGAAAAGTTTTACATCAAAACTATTTAGAGCGTGAGGGTGCTAAAGCCCCTAATGATGGTGTTACCCAAGTCAGTGCACTGGTTGAAAATATTCCCCTTGAACGCGAGATGGAAGCCAGACAGACATTGACGTTTATTTACCAAGCTCTCGAAGGGCTGCCGCAAAATCCAAGGCAGGCATTTATTCTCAATCGTGCAAAAGGTCTTACCTACGGAGAGATTGCCACGCAGATGGGCGTTTCGGTCAGCTCTGTTGAGAAATATATTCTTGAGGCGCTCAAACATTTGCGCAGCGCGCTCGCCAAGGCAGATCAATAGCTGCATAGCATTAACCGCTAGTTAAATCGCCCCATTGTGGTGCGATTGCCGCCTTTCTGCCTTATATCAGGGCGCGATAAAAGACGATTCCTATACTATCCTTTTCCTGTAAGCCGCTGAAATGCTCGATCTGGCTGGCTTTGGGGCAAAACTTCATCTATCAGCGAGCCGTTGGTATAAATATTGTATGCAGTAGTAGATAATGCGCGGCTAATTTTTTTATTGGCAAGATGGTCTGGGGTATTTGCTCTTTTGCTCGTCTAAGCTGTGATTAATCTTATTAAATAGAGAAATACGCTCGATACGAGCAAACCAGAAGAATACTAGCGACTAAAAAGAACACAGGCTAATAATAGGTACAAGCCATTGACCGCAACGCAAATTGATCAAAACATCCTCGACCAGGCCTTTGCCTGGGTTGTTGCGTTGCGTGGCGAAAACGTTAGCGAGAAAGATCTTGAGGATTTTTCAGTTTGGCTTACGGACGAAGAGTCTCATCAGTCGGCCTGGGATCAGGCGCTGGAACTTTGGCAGACAATGGGCGCCGTCTCTTATCTTCCGGTAGACGAGCTGTTAGCAGAAAAGCCCCCTGAAAGAGCCGCTGATAGCAAGCCAGCAGCAGGTTTTGGCCTGTTGGAGAAATTACAAAATCTGTGGAAGCCGATGGCCCTGGCTTTTTCTCTGGCTGCGGTTGGTTTTATTGCGGTATTTAATTTTCAGCCCCAGGGTGAAATTTACGCTGCAGGTACAGGCCAGTATCTAGCGGTTACCCTTGGCGATGGCAGCGTTGTTGAGCTCAATACCAATAGCGAAATCTCCGTATCCCTAACGGATAGTTCCCGTGAGATTGAGTTGCTCAAGGGCGAGGTTTTCTTCACGGTTGCCAGTGATTTGGACAGACCCTTTATTGTCGATGTGGCTGGTGCAACTGTCCGTGCAGTGGGCACAGCATTTAATATTTATCGGGCCACTGACCAGAGTGCCATAGTCTCCGTTAGCGAGGGCATTGTGCGAGTGGAAGAGGCGGGCGGATCCTCTGTTGCCTCGGCTCAATCAAGGTTGTTGACGGCTGACGAAGCACTGGAAATTGATTCGGTTCGCGGCCTGTCTGAGGCCAATATACAGAATGTTCAGGCCACGGCATGGCGACAGGGACAGCTGTTATTTGAAAACACCTCGATTGGGGATGCCGTTGAGATGCTCAATCGCTATCTGCACAAAAAAGTTATCGTCGCCGATGATGTGTCTCAAAGCATCAAAATATCCGGCACATTCTCGTCCCGTCAAAAGAAAGAAACTCTCGCTGCGGTAGCTCAGGCTCTGGGTCTGGAGCTGACTCTCCGCGACAATAAATGGTTGTTGTCTCAGCCCAATCCTTAAGGTTTAATGATCCCCTGTCTTTAGCCTGGGTCTGTGCCGCATGGCATGTTTGGGTATTTTAAATAATGGTTACCGCCGTCTGTTGGCTATCAGCCGAACATCTCTACTTTCTATTGCCTGTCTATTTCCCCTATTTCTGAGCACGCTATTACCAAGTTCATCTGCTCAGGCGATTGTCACAGATATTTATCCGGTTGAACTGTCCCCGGGGAGCCTTCACGGTTCGCTGATAGCACTTGGCCAGCAGACCCAGTCTTCAATTATTTTTCCCTCTTCTATAAGAGATGACCAGGATGCTCCAGAGGTCCTTGGCAGCTTTAGTATTCTGCAGATACTGGATTTATTAATTGAAAATCGTGATATCGAATACCGCATTGTAGGGCCCCAGACCGTGGTAGTGCTGCCGCGCTGTAGAGCCGGTTGGGACTGTGCCGCGATGCATAAGGATCTGCAGCGCAGCAAAAACCAGTATCCGATGATCGAAGAGCTAATTGTCCGCGGCAAGCCGCTGACCGGATCCAGGTTCAAGCAGATTAACGGCAACTCATTTACCCCGACAGAAATTATTACCGCCACTGAAATTCGTCTTTCCGGTGCGCAAACATTGTCACAGCTAATGAGGTTTACCCCGGAAGTGGCAGGAAATTCTGCAAGCACGGCGGTTAGCAATGGTGGCAATGGAACCGCCAGCGTAACCCTGCGGGGATTGCCCGCCACCAATACGCTGGTCCTTATCAATGGGTTGCGCAGCGCGGTCAATGCCATTGATGGTGGCTCAGTTGATCTCAACAGTATTCCTCTGGCAGCCGTGGATCGAATCGAGATTCTTAAGGACAGTGGTTCATCTATCTATGGGTCGGATGCGATTGCCGGGGTTGTGAATGTTATTTTGCGCAAAAGCTTTGACGGAATTCTATTGAATACCTATTCCGGGATATCCGATGCAGGGGACAACCAGACCAGCCGCTTCGACCTTTTGCTTAGCGGTAAAGTTGCCGGGATAGAGCTGTTAGCGATGGCCTCCCACTATGATCAGGCGGGCTTCTTTAGCCGCGATAGAGCAATTTCCAATTCCGCCGACGGCCGTTTGCGCGGCGGCGTCGACCAGCGCTCAAGCGCCACACCAAATGCACGGATTGTTACCGACGATAATACGGTCACCCTTACTGAGGGGCTGGTGAATGGAAGTTCCCCCGAAGATTTTCGCAGCGTGACAGATGAAGATCTTTTTGACTATCTGGCCCATACCTCTTCGCTAGTGCCGGCAGAGCGAGATTCATTTTTTCTCTCTGGCAGCCTGACACAGCTCAATTCAGTAGAGAGTACTTTTGAGCTCGGCTACGTGAAAAATACCACCTATATAACCTTTGCCCCGGCGCCGATATTTACCGCCTTTGAAGAGATACCAATCAGCATATCGGCTGCAAACCAATTTAATCCATTTGCCGAGGATATTGTCGATGCACGTATCAGGCTCACAGGTCTGGGTCCCCGTGTGCAGGCTAATGAGTCTGAGACTTTTCGCGTCAACAGTAAGCTGATGGGAACCCTGCTCGATGGTGAGTGGCAGGTGAGCCTTAACTGGAGTGAAAATAAAGCCAATGAGCGATGGAGCAATCTTGTCGACGCGGAAAAGCTTGCTCTGGGACTTGGCAGCAGTTCAATCTGTGCCAGCACAGATGGCTGTGTGCCAATTAATTTTTTTGGAGCGCCTGAAGCAATTACTGATGGGCAGCTTGACTATATTCGCGCCGCTGCGGTTAACCGCGGCCACTCAACACTGGCCTCGATTAATATAGATATCTCTCAGATTGCCAGAATTTCATCGGTGGAAAATATTGAATTTGCGGCGGGATTGGAAATGCGCCGGGAAACCTTTTTCACCGAGGCCGATCCGCGCGTCGAGAATAACCAGTTAATCGGGGGCGAGTTTGGTAGTAGCCGGGGAGAGCGAAGCAGTTCGGAGCTCTATATAGAATCACTGGTGCCGATTATTTCCAGTGAGAGTATGGTTGCGGAACCTGTTTTAGAGGCGAATATTTCCCTCAGGGCAACTCAGTACAGTGACTTTGGTTCAGAGGCCAATCCCAAGCTTGCGATGCGCTATCGGCCCAATAGTGACCTGATGTTGCGCGGTAGTGTTTCCCAGGGGTTTCGTGCGCCGTCACTGTTTGAGCTAAACCAGAGTGACAGTATCAGCCAGGCGTTTTTGGTCGATCCCTGTTCGAACCCTGAAAATGTTGGTTTGCTGCCGGGCTGCGATGTGCAGACAGATCCGCTGCGCGTTCAGTATTTAACCGTCACCGGCGGCAATACCTCGCTGCGACCTGAAATCTCGAAAAACCTTTCCCTGGGCTTTATCTATACGCCACCCGGATTGCGCAACTTCACTTTTGGCGTGGATGCCTATCGCATCGAGGTTGATAATATTATTGGTGCCAGCGGCCAGTTTTTTCTCGACCAGAATGCAGCCGATCTGAGTTTCAGCGATCGAATTATTCGCGATGAAAATGGCGAAGTGGTGAGAGTTCTGGCAAATAATGAAAATCTCGGTATGCGAAAAATTTCCGGCTTTGATGCGGATCTTTCCTGGCGAGTGTTTATCGCCAAGTGGGGTAGTTTAGGGATTGACCTGAGCGGTTCGCATATCCACTCATACCAGCTTCAAAGGGCCTTGACTGCAGAGACTCAGGAATTGTCGGGAACCTTTGCAGATGAGGCGGCAGAGGGTTCTGGAGGCCTGCCGAAATGGAAGACCAGGCTTAACCTGTTCTGGCAGTTTGGGCGCTGGGAAGTTGCACTCTCATCATTTAGAGTCAGCAGCTTAACCGAGACGGTCAACAATTCAGATAATCGTCGCGAGTCTGGTGCCTGGTCCCGCGAAGATGCGCAGATGAGCTATCACTTTAACTCCGGTGAATCACTGATAACCGTTGGGGTCGACAATATACTCAACGAAGCTCCACCCTTCCTGGCCTCTGCATTCAACGATAACTTTGATTCAAGAACCTATGAGTCCACCGGCAGATTCTTTTATGCCAGGTTCAGCCATCACCTATAACCACAGAGCGCAAAAAAGCCCTGCAATTTTCACTGCAAGGCTAATTCGATTGTTACTCTACGTTATTTATTCGTCAGTCGATAAAGAGACATCGTAGACGCCGGCTTCTCGAGCCTGGTCTGAAATCAGCACAAATAACTCTGTCTTCGATTTCGGGTGAGCGCTGACAATAACTTTGGCTTCGGGCTTCTCGGCGTGCATACGTTCAACATTTGCACGAACTGCGCGAACATCAATACGTCGGCCTTCAAGCGTCAGCTCATTGCTCTCAGAAACACGGAAAACAATATTGGTGTTTTCGGAATCTGGTGGCGGTTCGTCTGAGGTTGGTGGGCGATTAACATCAAGCCCTGATTCGTTTACAAATGAAGCTGTAACAATGAAAAAAATCAGCATAATAAATACGACATCCAGCATGGGTGTCATATCAATATTTGATTCTTCCTCTTCCTTTCGTCTTTTACCTAGCGCCATCGATGGTGCACCTTAAATCTAGCTGACGTACATTGAGACGCGCATTTTACTGGTTTTTCTTGGAATTACCAGCGCGTCTAGTTGCATGCAGGGACGCTCAAAATTCTGCATGTATACTTAGAGGTCCAGTGTGCCAGAAAACGACCCAGTTGGGGAAAAATCGTTGAGAAATTATGCCTGAATTACCTGAAGTAGAGACAACATTAAGAGGGATCGAGCCCCATATAGTCGGAGCATTAATAGAGCGACTCAGTGTTTATAACGGTTCCCTGCGATGGCCGGTTACCCAGGGCATATCGGAGATCGTTAAAGGCCAGCGGCTGCTGTCTTTAACTCGGCGTGCCAAGTACCTGCTGCTGCAGCTTGAACATGGCTCAATGATGATTCATCTCGGCATGAGCGGCAGTCTGCGCCTAGTGGATAAAAACACCGCGCGTCGCAAGCACGACCATATTGAAATGCATATGAGCAATGGAAAATGTCTTCGCTACCATGATCCGCGGCGTTTTGGTGCCTGGCTCTGGTCCGACAGCGAACACCATCAGCTCGATCATCTCGGGCCTGAGCCGCTGACTGAGGCGTTTAATGGCAAGCGACTCTATGATCTGTCGCGCAAGCGTAAAATAGCGGTAAAGCCGTTTATTATGGACAACAAAATCGTGGTTGGCGCCGGCAATATTTATGCTTCCGAAGCGCTGTATCGCAGCGGTATAAGACCGGATCGTGAGGCGGGCAGGGTCTCTCGGCAGCGCTATGATCTACTGGCTGGTCATATAAAAGATGTTTTGCAGGCGGCGATTGAGCAGGGCGGCACAACGCTGCGTGATTTTGTTAATGGCAATGGTGAGCCGGGCTATTTCCAGCAGACGCTGGCGGTGTACGGGCGTGGCGGTGAGCCCTGTTTTAGCTGTGAAAAACCACTCAGTGAAATCAAGCTGGGCCAGCGCAGTTCAGTGTTTTGTGGGCACTGCCAGCGCTAGACAAAATAAACTGCAAATAAAGACCAAATAGTCCGCAGGCTATTTAAATTTTTTGCCCAGCGCCGCAACAACATTGGCTGGAACAAATTTCGATACATCGCCATCCAGGGAAGAAATCTCGCGTACCAGAGATGATGAAATATAGGAGAAGCGCTCCGCTGGCGTCAGGAAAACACTCTCAAGGTCTGGTGACAGGGCGCGATTCATATTGGCCAGCTGAAATTCATACTCAAAATCAGAGACTGCCCGCAAGCCGCGCATAATCGCGTCAGCCTTGCAGTCTTTGACAAAATTGACCAGTAGATAATCAAAGCCGCGAACTTCAATATTGGGAATATGACCCAGTGCATCTGAAGCCAGTTGAATACGCTCGCCCACATCAAACAGTGGCCCTTTGCGCTCGTTTGCAGCGATGCCGACAATCACCTTGTCAAACAGTCGCGAAGCGCGTTCGATTAAATCAATATGCCCGTTTGTAATCGGATCAAAAGTGCCGGGGTAGACTATAGTCTTCATGCACAGGTACCGCCCTATTGGAGATCGCGCATAGTACTCAAATTAAGCCGTTGGCTCAATGCGCGAGAATAGTATGTAGTTTACGCCACTGGCGCGTTTATTGCGCACCACCTGCCAGTTGGCCGGTGGTGCAAAATTATTTTGCTGCGCGGGAAGTTCGCAGTAGATAGCCCCGTCGCTGGCAATCCAGCCGTTCTGTTCAACAAGAGTACAGACTTCAGTGACCAAATTCAGATCAAAGGGTGGATCAATAAAGACTATATCAAAAGGTTTATCCGGGCTTTTCTGAAGATATGCGAGGGTATCTTTATGAGCAATAGTCAGCCCGGCGGCATCGAGAAGCGACTTGTTTTCAGTAAGGCAGTTAATCGCCTGGGGGTGTTTTTCCAGCGCCAGGCAATGGGTTGCGCCTCGAGAGAGAGCCTCAAAACAGAAAGCCCCAGAGCCGCTAAATAGATCCAGGCAGCGCGAACCGGGAATATCCGCCGCCAGCCAATTAAACAGCGTCTCGCGAATCCGGTCGCCGGTCGGCCGCAAGCCATCAATATTGGGAAAACCAATCTTACGGCTACGCCATTTGCCGGCAATAATTCGAATTTGCTGTTTGCCCGCCAAATGGGGACTCCTTTTTAGTGATTTTTAAGCCCTTTTTGAAAGCCTGGGATGGTAGGATACACCAGAATATAATCACATTTAAAAATGAACATTAATGGACGCAAATTCAATCGACAATCAGCCGAAAAAACGTAGCTTTCTGGATCGCTTTAAGCGCGATAAGCCTGTTCAGCCAGAACTAAATCAGGAGCTAGGCCAAGATATTAAGCAAGAACTTGAGCCGGAATCTCAGCTAGAGACTCAATTAGAAAGCAAGCCCGCTGAGGCCAGTGGTCTGCGCGCCAAAATGCAGCGCGCACTGTCGCGCACCAGTCGCGGCCTGGGTGATTTGTTTCTCGGCGCGAAAACCATTGATGAAGATATCTTCGAAGAGCTTGAGACATTATTGTTGATGGCCGATGTCGGTATCGAAGCGACCACGCAAATTATTGCCGAGCTCACCGAGCGTTCAAGCCGAGCAGCGCTTAAAGATGGCGCTGCTCTGCAAGCGGCACTACAGGAAATACTTCTCGAAAAGCTCACCTGCTGCGAGCAGCAGATAGAACCAACCGCCAGTGGCGGGCCATTTGTTATTTTAGTAGTAGGCGTCAATGGTGTCGGCAAGACCACCACCATTGGCAAGCTGGCGCGACGCTTTCAGCAACAGGGAAAATCCGTCATGCTGGCCGCCGGTGATACCTTTAGAGCCGCCGCTGTTGAACAGCTGCAGGTCTGGGGAGAGCGCAACCAGGTAGCCGTGGTCGCCCAGCATACCGGTGCCGATAGTGCCTCGGTTATCTTCGATGCAATTGAGTCGGCGCGGGCCAAAGATATAGATGTGATTCTTGCCGACACCGCAGGTCGCCTGCACAATAAAAGCAACCTGATGGAAGAGCTTAAAAAGGTCCGCAGAGTTGCCAGCAAGCTCGATGAGAACGCGCCCCATGAAGTGCTTCTGGTACTCGATGCCGGCACCGGACAGAATGCCGTGGCCCAGATGACCGAATTCCATGCAACTGCCGGTGTAACAGGCATAGCACTGACCAAATTAGATGGCACCGCAAAGGGCGGGGTTATCTTTGCACTGGCTGAAAAGTTCTCTGTACCCATCCGCTATATTGGTGTGGGTGAGGGGCAGGATGATCTGCAGCCATTTATTGCAGAGGATTTTGTTTCAGCACTGCTGACGACAAACACAGAAGCCAATTAGGGCAATTAACGATTTATGATACGTTTCGATAATCTCAGCAAACGTTACACCGGTGGCCTCGAAGCGCTGCGCAATGTCAGCTTCGAGATGGACAGCGGTGAAATGGCCTTTCTTACCGGACACTCTGGTGCGGGTAAGAGCACATTACTGAAACTGTTAATGCTTATCGAGCGCCCAACCGCAGGCAACCTGCTAATCAATGGCAAAAACCTCAGCCGCTTATCAAAATCCCGAATCCCTTTTTATCGACGTCAGCTCGGCGTAGTCTTCCAGAATCACCAGTTGCTGTTTGATCGCTCGGTATTTGAAAATGTCGCCCTGCCATTGCAGGTTTCTGGTTATACGCCCGGCGAGATCGGCCGCAGGGTTCGCGCGGCACTGGATGGTGTCGGTCTACTCGACAGGGAGAAGAATAATCCTATCGAGCTTTCCGGTGGTGAGCAGCAGCGCGTCGGTATAGCCCGGGCAGTGGTGCATAAACCAAAAATACTTCTGGCCGATGAGCCGACAGGTAACTTGGATCCCCAGCTGTCCGCCGAAATTATGGCGCTGTTTAAGCGTTTTCAAGATGTCGGTGTCACGGTCCTTATCGCCACTCACGATATAGATCTGATTAATAAAATGAATCTGCGCATTATGCGTCTCAATCAGGGCGAGTTAGAGCTTGATGGGTTAGCACATGACATCAGCTAATAAATTTCGCGACTCTCAAAAGTCTCAGCACTCTCAAAGAGGCGCCCGAGGCAGTTCGATCAGCCTGATGGATAAGTGGCGCGGCTACAAACACCACCATCGCACAACATTCCAGAGCAGCTTTGCCAAGATGTTGCGCGAGCCATTGCAGACATTGTTGACCGTTGTGGTTATCGCTATCGCATTAACCCTGCCTACAGCGCTGTATATCAGTGTTGAGAATATTCGCCAATTAAGTGGCGGCGTTGAATCTTCGGCGCAGATGACCGTGTTTGTTAAAAAAGGCGCGCGATCTGGCGCGATTGAAAAGCTCGGCGAGCAATTGGGCAAGCTGCCCGGTGTCGCCTCGGTCAGCTATATTTCCGCAGAAACCGCACTGGAAGAATTTAATGCCCTGTCCGGCTTTGGTTCGGCGCTGCAGTATCTGGATGAAAACCCGCTGCCAGAGGCATTTCTGGTTCAGCCGTTACTGTTAAATGATTCCGCCAAACTGGTCGCCGAGATTCGCCAGATAGCTCTGGTTGAAGATGTGCAGCTGGATATGGAGTGGCTGCGCAGGCTCGATGCGCTGTTAGATATGGGAAAAAAGTTAGTACTCGCACTTGGTGCGGCCCTTGGTATTGGTGTGATTCTTGTGGTTGGAAATACCATCCGGCTGGCGATTCAAAGCCGTCGGGATGAAATTGTTATTGTTAAGCTAGTCGGCGGCACAGATGCCTATGTGCGCAGGCCATTTTTGTATACCGGATTACTGTTTGGCTTTTTCGGTGCCTTTATTGCTGCATTACTGCTGATTGGCCTGGGTCTTTGGTTGGAGCCATCGGTGAATACATTGGCAAGTCTCTACCAGAGTCAGTTTCGGTTGACCGGTCTTGGCGTATCTGGATTTATCACGCTGTTGGGAATTGGTGGAACTGTGGGTCTGGCCGGTGCTTGGATCTCTGTCGCTCAGCATATGCGCGACATCAAGCCGCGTTAGATTGATCTATACTCTCTAATGCAAAGCCAATACACAATTAACAGCAAGTGATACATAGCCAGCAGCGCGGCGTATATTCATACGTGCATCTAGCTGCAGAGCACTAAGCTAGGCCCTTAAGAGGTATTTTAGGCGTATTTTTAAGGGCTAGGAACAAGCGGGCAATTAAGATAGAATTGCCGACCGACTACTAAAAGAGCGTTTTATGAGCAAAGCCCTTCAAACTATGGAGTGGATGGCACCCGGCGGCAACCTGAATGCGTACATTCAGGGTACTGCGACCGTGCCTATGCTAACCATTGATGAAGAGCGCGCCCTCGGTGAATCTCTCTACTATGATGAAGACCTCGACGCAGCCCGTCGCATGGTTATGGCTCATCTGCGCTTTGTCGTGCATATTGCCCGTTCATACAATGGTTATGGCCTGCCCTTAGCTGATCTTATCCAAGAGGGTAATGTCGGTCTGATGAAAGCGGTTCGACGCTATAATCCTGAAAAAGGCGTACGTCTGGTCTCCTTCGCGGTGCACTGGATCAAAGCTGAAATCCATGAATTTATTCTGCGCAACTGGCGAATTGTTAAAATTGCCACCACCAAAGCACAGCGCAAGCTGTTCTTTAATTTGCGCAGCGCCAAAAAACAGCTGCAGTGGCTGACCGCCGATGAAGCGGAGTCCGTGGCGGAAGATCTCGGGGTTCAGGTCAAAGATGTGATGGAGATGGAAATGCGCCTTACCGCGCGCGATTCAGCCTTTGACGCACCAGCCGACGATGACGACGACAACAATTCCTATGCGCCGGTCTACTTCCTTGAAGACAAGAGCGCCGATCCGGCAGAGCTCGCTGAAAATGACGACTGGCAAGGCGACAGCAATGCACGTCTGGCCGATGCGGTGAAAAACCTCGATGATCGCAGCCGGGACATTCTCTACCGTCGCTGGTTGAATGACCAAAAGGCAACACTGCACGAACTGGCTGCTGAATACGGCGTTTCCGCAGAGCGTATCCGCCAGCTGGAAAAGAATGCGATGAAGAAAGTGCGCGGATTAATGGAAGCCTAGGCCAAAATTGAAAGAGATCAAAAGCCGCTCAATGCGGCTTTTTTATTGCTATGAATAAACTGCTCTGGATTAAGATAACCGCCGTCTGCGGCGCACTGGCTGTGGCGCTGGGTGCTTTTGCCGCCCATGGATTAAAATCCCATCTGTCCCCAGCGCTGATGCAGACTTACCAGACTGCTGCCCAGTACCACTTTATTCACAGCCTGGCACTGCTGGCGATTATCAACCTGCCCCTCAATGAACGCCTTTTGCAGTGGGTCGCGCGGTGCTTTCTGCTCGGTATAATCCTCTTTTCCGGTTCCCTTTACACCCTTGCTCTAACCGGCATTGGCGCAATTGGAATAATAACCCCAGTTGGCGGCGGCGCATTTATTGCCGGCTGGTTACTATTGATCACTGCAAAAAGCCTAGAAAAATAATGGAAATTAAACCCGAATATCGCAAGAAATCGATCCGCAGCTTTGTCGTTCGCGCTGGACGAATGACCGAAGGTCAGCGCAATGCTTTTGAAACCAGCTGGCCGTTTTATGGTTTGAAGCTGGATGATGGTGCCATCGACGCCGAGAAAATATTTGGCCGCGTAGCGCCGCTGGTGGTCGAGATTGGTTTTGGCATGGGTGACTCGTTGCTGGAAATGGTCAGCAACGAGCCGGATAAGGATTTTATTGGTATAGAAGTTCACACCCCAGGCGTTGGCAGGCTAATCAACAGCGCCAGGCTCGAGGAATTGCCAAACCTGCGCGTCTATCTCGCCGATGCCAATGATGTGCTCAATGAATGTATCCCGGCGAATAGTGTCCATCGGCTGCAGCTCTATTTCCCCGATCCCTGGCATAAAAAGAAGCACAACAAGCGCCGTATAGTGCAGCCGGAATTTATCCAGCTGATTCGAGAGAAGCTGATGCCAGAGGGCGTTCTTCATATGGCCACAGACTGGGAGCACTATGCAGAGCAGATGCTCGAAGTGCTGGAAGAGGCTCCAGGCTTTAAAAATTGTATCGGTGAACAACAGTATTCAGAGCGTCCGGAATATAGACCATTAACCAAATTTGAAAAGCGTGGCGAGCGTTTGGGGCACGGTGTTTGGGATTTGCTCTACAGCAAAATTGACTAGTCGATACGCGCCTAAAAATAGCTTAAACTTCGGCCATCCATTTATATCAATTTGTTTAAGTTTCATAAAAGCCGCGGCACAGCTGCCGCATTCATTGTTAAGGAAAATAGTATGAAGATCGTAAAAATATTACCCATGGCACTGCTTTTTACACTGGCTGCTTGTGAGCAATCAGCAGATACAGCGACAGAAGCTGCAGCAGCGCCTGAATTGAGTACCCTTGAGCAGAGAGTCAGTTACCTGATGGGCATGCAGAGTGCCGCGAGCACAGCGGCTATCGAACTCGACAAAGCCGCCTATGACTATGGCTTCGCCGATGGTCTGGCCGACAAAGAGCCTGCGCTTAGCGAAGAAGTTATCGCCGAAACAGTTAGCGAATTCCAAGCGAAAATGGCCGCCAAGCAGGAAGAACAGCAGAAGCAGGCCTCTGAATCAATGGCAGTGGCTGCGGAAGGCAACCTTAAAGAGGGTACAGAATTTCTTGCCGCCAATGGCGTAAAAGAGGGTGTAGTCACTACTGAGAGCGGACTGCAGTACAAAGTTATCACTGCGGGCGAGGGCGCGGTGCCAACCACTGAGAGCGTTGTTGAGGTTCATTATGCCGGTCGTCTGCTCGACGGCACAGAGTTCGACAGCTCAATCAAGCGCGGCGTACCAGCGCAGTTTGGTGTCACCCAGGTGATCGCCGGTTGGACTGAAGCATTGCAGCTAATGTCAGAGGGCTCCAAATGGGAGCTGTATATTCCTGCTGAACTGGCTTATGGCCCCGGCGGAACAGGCCCAATTGGACCTAACCAGACGCTGATTTTTGAAGTGGAACTACTCAAGGCTAATATCAGCACCGAAGGCTAGAAAAGCGATAAGTTAATCAGCCTGATATTAAAAAGCCCCGACAAGTCGGGGCTTTTTTGTAGCTGCTTACTTTTCGCTGACGTCAGGCTGATTCCGCAGACTGCTCAAGCTGATAGAGGTGTGCATTGTGCAGAACCTCAATCATCTTATCCTCACATTCAAAGCGCAGTTCCAGCGCTTCACCCACCGTTGAAAGATCGACAGACAGACTGTCGAGATCATCAGTTTCGAGATATTTGTCGTTGAAATCGAGAACCGCTTCGGTTGATGGCTGAATTTTATCCATCAGATCGGCGCCAATTCTCAGGCCGTCTTTGTCGCTAAAAGCCTGAGCTTCTTTAACCAGCTCCTGATAGACCTCAAAATGTCCTACGGACACGTAATCTACCATCACCTCGCAAAAGTCTTTTAGTTTTTCTCCGTGGTTTTTATTAGCACCGTCGAAGTCGTGGACTTCAATTAGATCACAGTACTTAACCAGTAATTCGCGGCGTTCGTCTAACCAGCGGTCGACGATATCGCTTACACCGCCCCAATGTAACTTCAATTTTTGTAGATCTTGTAACATGTGCTCCTAGCCTCATCACTCCCTATTGGATAAGCAGTGTACTTTGTTTTTGCCATAAGAATAAATACTCCGGCAAAGAAAAAGCTGACCGATCAGGCTAAAAAGACACGGATTGTGGCGCTATAGGTTGAAAACTCTGGGTAAATTACTTGCGCAAAAGTTGAAAAATAGCCACGCCAGCAAAGCCAATAAAGCTCAGGAGAACCCATCCAGGCATGCTCAGACCGAGCAGTTGCCACTGAACTTCGGCGCAGTTGCCATCGCCGCGCAACAGCATGGAAATAGCGTCAGATGCAGAGAAGGCATCGAATAGGTAATCGACCGGTGGCCCACAGGCGGGAACCTTATCTTCCGGCAGATTTTGCAGCCATAGCTGTTTAATCGAGAAATAACCGCCAATAGCGGCCATTGCTGCAACCAGGGAAGCATAGATTTTTTGCCCCTTAACGAGAGGGTTATGCAGCGCTGAAGCAAGGAAAATCACCCCGACAGCGATAACAAATACCCGCTGGGTGATACACAGATAGCAGGGTTCAAGGCCCAGATGATCCTGGAAGTAGAGAACGGCTATAGCGATAAGGGCGGCACAGACGGCGGCCATCAATAGATTTATTGTTCGGTTAGCAGGCAGATTCAAAATTTTGCTCCCAATGTTTAGTCTAGGTTACCAAGTTGTCGCAATGGTAATAGGCGGCGAGAAAGTCATCAAACGAGAGAGTTTCCGACGCCTCAATTTGTTGTTGTTCTAATTGTGATTGTGCTGCTAACTGCTGGTATTTTTCAATCACCTCGGGCGCCAATTTTTGACTGCGGAAATACTCGCGGTGTTCAACAGCCTTGCGCATCGCCATACGGTAATAGGTCTCGTTGTTTTCCTGCATCTCGTCGAGCAGCATAGCGGCTGGCGTCAGGCTGTTATTCTGCAAGCGCTCGCCCATTCTGGCCAGGGTCGCCTGATAGTCGTCGCCACGGTGAGCCTTATCGAGCAGCGCAGCCACCGGCTGCATTTCCGCAACCAGATCCAGCCCCCAATCGACCAGTTTGCGCTGCTCGTCGCCATCGACAAGCTCAAGGTCGGGATTTCTCCCATCAGCCACCGTGCGGCGCTGATTTTCGGTGATCTGCTGATATTCCTTATTATTGGTTTTCGGGCTCTCTTTAAGTAGGCAGAACAGCAAAAAGGTATCCAAAAAGCGAATCGTCTCTCTGTCGATACCGCAGGCTGCCAGGGGGTTTAAATCCACACAGCGCACCTCGATATACTCAACGCCACTGCTCTGCAGTGCTTCCAGGGGTGTTTCGCCGGAAGCCGCGGTTCGCTTGGGTCGAATCGGGCTGTAAAACTCATTCTCAATCTGCAGCAAATTAGTCGTCAACTGCTGATAATTGCCCTGGCTATCCTTTAACCCCAGGTGTTCATAGGGCTTATAAGGCGTCTCAAGGGCCCCTTTAAGGGTTCTGGTGTACTGGGCAATATCGTTATAGCAGACAACCAGCGAGCCCTGAGCATCGCTCTGGTAGCCCAGATTACCCATTCGCAGTGAGGTGGCAAAGGGTTTGTGCAGGCTGTGACTGTCGTTGCCGACTGGCACCAGATCGTGCTCGCGGTTGCGAACAAAACTTTTGCACACAGCCGGAGCAGCGCCAAACAGATACAGCAGCAGCCAGAAATAGCGGCGGAAATTGCGGATTAAGGCGAAATAGCCATCGGTTTTATAATCTTGCAGAGACTGCTGATTGCCTTCATTGGCCTGCAGCTCTTGCCAGAGCTCATCCGGAATAGAAAAATTGTAGTGAATACCGGCAATGGTCTGCATCAGGCGGCCATAGCGCTGCCCCAGACCTAGCCGGTAGACAGTTTTCATACGGCCAATATTGGACGTGCCGTACTCACCAACAGGAATACTGCTGTCCTCGCCAAGTTGGCAGGGCATGCTATTCACCCACAGCAACTCATCGTCGATATTCTCGTAGGTATAGCGATGAATTTCTTCCAACTCATTGATTACCTGATCGATAGACGCCGAGGGTGCAGTAATAAATTCCAGCAGCGCTTCAGAGTAGTCAGTGGTAATCGAGGGATGGGTTAACGCCGAACCCAATTCTTGGGGGTGGGGCGTTTGCGCCAACTGGCCATTGGGTTCAACACGTAAGCTCTCTTTTTCAATACCGCGGACAATATTGCTGAGTAGAGACTTGTCTGCATTACTTAGTAATGCGAGGCGAGGTTTAAGAGACAATCGAATGCTCCAAATCAGGCTGCGTCAGATTGAATAGTATTGGCAGAAGCAGAATTAGACGCGGGGGCAGTTGCAGACTCTAAAAGCATAATCGGACGTCCTTTTTTATCGGCCTCGCACTCGACAATTTGCGCGCGCAGATTGATATCTTTTGCGTTGAGTTCTATCAGTTGATTCAGGGCAATATCACGGTGTTCTGTTTTAAAAATCTGGTTCGCATCCGTGCCATCCAACCACTCAAGATCTTTGCCCAAAATGCTTTCATCGTGATTTTTTATAATGTAGATTTTCATGCCAATCCCGTGACAGTTAGCTATATTTGCGGCACAGTGTAACTTATATTTGTAACTGATAAAAAGGGAAAAACATGATTAAAACTGCACTTGTGCCCGTAGCTGAGGGTAGCGAAGAACTTGAAGCGGTGACAATTATTGATGTACTGCGCAGAGCCGATGTAGAGGTTACTGTGGCCAGCGCCAATGAAGGCAAAAAACTGCAAATAAGCGGCTCCAATGGCATTCATATAGTAGCCGATAAAATGTTAAATGACTGCGCTGAAAATGCCTATGATTTGATTGCCGTGCCTGGAGGAATTCCGGGGTCTGAACATCTTGCCGAACACCAGATCTTGGACATACTGCTTCGCAAACAGGCCCAAAAAGGCAAACTAATTGGCGCAATTTGTGCCGCCCCAGCACTGGTTCTTGCCAGCAAGGGTCTGCTTCTCGATAAAACTGCAACCTGCTATCCGAGCTTTCAGCAAAACCTTGAGGCGAAGGAAGTCGATGGAGAGGCGCGAGTGGTTGTCGACGGAAACGTTATCACCAGCCAGGGTCCGGGAACAGCGCTGGATTTTTCTCTGCAGCTGGTTGAGCAACTCTGTGGTGTGGTTAAGCGTGAAGAAGTTGGCGCACCTATGGTGCTCACCACCTCTGCCACTGCTTACTATTAAAGCCGTTTAGATAAGCTTTTTAGAAAGCCGCCCTGACATTGGCCTAAATGTCAGGGCTTTGTTTATGTCTGGTTAGTCGGGCTTATTGCTGCTGTACTCTCCGCTACTGTACTCATCGCGATCAGAGACCTCATAAAACACCGCTTCATCCAGCATCCCCTCGCTTTTAGCCACCACCGACGTCACCGTGCTATCGCCAGTGATATTGACCACCGTGCGCATCATATCCAGTAGGCGATCAACACCGATAATCAGTCCAATACCCTCAACCGGCAGACCCACCTGCTGCAACACCATCGACAGCATAATCAGGCCAACACCGGGCACGCCCGCAGTGCCAATCGAAGCCAAGGTTGCAGTGGCAATTACCGCCAGATACTCAGTTAAGCCCAGATCTAGGCCATAGGCCTGAGCAATAAATACCGTCGCCACGCCCTGCATAATCGCCGTGCCATCCATAGTGATCGTGGCACCCAGCGGCACAGTAAACGACGCCACAGAATTATCCACGCCAACCCGCTTTTCCATCACATTCAAGGTTACCGGCATGGTTGCATTGCTCGACGAGGTACTAAAGGCAAACAGCATGGCCGGGCGTATATTCTTTATTAGCGTCAGCGGATTCAAGCGGGTAAAGATGCTGAATATACTGGTATAAACCACACCCGCATGAAGAGCCAGTACCAGGGTGACAGTCATAAAGTACAGTGCCAGATTGTAGATCGCCGCAAAGCCCTCCTCGGTAAACAGCTTGGCCAGCAGGCAGAAAACACCGAAGGGTGCGAGGTGCATAAGAATCGTCACCATGCGCATAATCACATCGTTAAAATCCTGGAATACCGAGAGAATTCCCTGACCCGCCTTGCCCGCCTGAGTAATCGCAACGCCCACCAGAATTGAAAAGACAATAATTTGCAACATATTGCCATCCGACATCGCCTTGATTGGGTTGGTCGGGAAAATACCAATGAATACATCCTTAAAAGATGGCGGAATAGGCGCGCTAAACGAAGCCACCGCCGCCGTATCTATACCCACACCCGGATTGATAATATTGGCAAATGACAGTGCCAGAGTAATCGCGATCGCCGTGGTCAGCAGATACAGCGACAGGGTTTTAAAAGCGATACGTCCCATCTTGATATTTTCACCCATCGCCGACGAACCGCAGACCAGAGAAACAAAGACCAGAGGCACCACCAACAGCTTTAGCGAGGCAATAAAGATTCGCCCCACCACATCAAAGA
>Ga0206125_10001368_pt1 | contig 28593 bp, 27 predicted proteins | sample Helgoland_Spring_4_FD_148598 | JGI IMG/M metagenome (GOLD analysis project Ga0206125, IMG submission 148598) | Pelagic subsurface seawater microbial communities from Kabeltonne, Helgoland, North Sea - Helgoland_Spring_Bloom_20160331_1 | ecosystem: Environmental > Aquatic > Marine > Epipelagic ... | reverse complement strand
CATAACCTATGGTCTGCGTCCATCATCTAAAGATAGTACTATTGTATCCCTGACACGCGACGGTCAAAAATTTCGCATGACGGCGGGACAATTGTTTGACAAAACATCTCCGCGCATCGTGATAAAAGACAGAGACCAAATTGAGATAGATGAGGCAGCATCAACCTCTACATCCATAGAGGCTGTTGTGGGTTCACGGGGCAACATTTTAATACGGGGTGTTGGCAGCCTAAAAGCTAACAATCGGTCACTGGCTGAGGTGCAGACCGATATTACGCGTATCCTAATCGGAAAGGGATTAACCCCAAATTTCCAACTTGAAGTGACAGGCTATAACAGTAAAGAATTTTTCCTGATTACAAAAATGCATGGCTCTAAAGCAATTTCAATAACGAAAAATGCAGTGAATTTGAAACAGGCAGTCCTTAGTAATATCGCAATTGACAGTCAAACCATAAATCGAGACGGGGCAACCTTTACAACAGTTACGCTGATTAGGGAGGGAGTTTCATACCGGGTGTCTTGGCAGGAACTGTTAAATGGGAGCGCATCAAATATATTGATCAAAGATGGCGACACCATAAACGTGGAAGATTTTGATTATAAATTGGGCCAAGTATTTGCCTTGGGCGGCGCTGGAAATGCTGAATTGGTGCCTATTGATCCGTCGAAAAGGGAAACACTAGCCGACATCCTCTTTTCGCCGAAGGGTGCATTAAATAATCTGCTGGCAAAACGTTCAGAAGTCTATCTCCTGCGAGGACGAAACCCATCTGTTGCCTATCATTTGGACACGCAAAATGTTTCACGAATATTGGTCGCCGCTCAGACAGAGCTTAGGCCGAATGACATTGTGTACGTCGCCGACCGCCCAATAATCTCGTTCTCAAGGACGCTGAAGGAACTCAACCCACTCAGAATTTTGCTTCGTGATCTTCAGAATGGTAATATCCCGTAACTTAGCCTTACAATTCCAGCCTATAAAATATGCTTATTAGGAATTAAAAGATATTGATTTAAAAATCTATTTTCATAACGATTTTGAACCAGCTAATGCAATCAGGAGTGTCCATATCACATAAATGATCCCATCAAAGACTGAAATATATATTTTATTGGTACCTTCAGGCGTTTAATAAATTTTTACAGAATAAATTATCCAAGAACTACATTAGTTCATTTGTAAAAAATCTATTTTGGAAATTGCAGTGCAAACAGAGTATGCAAATACCAGATATAATGATATTGATCATAGCCTTTTTCAGGTATACGGATAGATCCTGAGCATATTCCTCAGAGCAATATTGAATATACAAAAACAAATAAGAACTTTTATTTTCCCAAACCTCTTATTATAACTAATATTGTATTGAGTATAATTTTTAATTCAATAATATAACTTAAGTTCTGTATATAATAGTTATCAATAGATGTTTTCTTTGATATAGCCTCTAATGATTCTGCATACCCTAATCTGATTTGTGATAACCCAGTAATACCAGGCCGAATAGCGTGCCTTTCACGATATCCTTCAACATTATCTAAATATTCTAATGCGTGTGCATAATAATCTGGCCTAGGTCCAATCAAACTCATATCACCCGCTAAAACATTCAGAATTTGAGGTAATTCATCAATACGCATTTTACGTAAAAATTTACCTAAGGGTGTAATTCTATTTGTTTCAATTGGATCATCATATTTTCTAGTAATTTCTTTAATACTTGTCATAGAGCGAAATTTAATTGCAAAAAAAAATTCACAATTCTTACCCATACGTTTCTGAATGAAAAACAATTTACCTTGATTGAAAAATAGATTTACAACTAATAGAATTATTCCAATTGTAAAAAGTAAAGGAAGTAGTAAAAGGCTCAAAATAATATCAAATATTCGTTTGTTGATCCAAAATAACTTATTTCCATATATATGTTGTGAATTTTTCATTTTATATCATATCTTTTTTACTATCAAATTAATATAGTATCTAATTGAAATAATTAATCAATTATTATTAGTATACCCTAAAAGATTATATCTAAAAAAATTTTAAATTCTTCAAACTTAAATATCATAAGAAAATTTTGTTATGCAATTTATTATTTTGATCAATAGGGATAAATTTAATTCTATTTTTTTCAAAAAAGCTTTTAAACCATAGGTAGTAAAATTATGCTTGAAATCTGCTATCAGCTTTTTATTATTGTTATTTTTAGTCAATTTTATAAATAAGCATTTTTACAAAAAATAATTTTAATCGAATTTATAGTTTGAGGCCATATGTTTAATAGCCTCAACATAACCTTTAATACTACCGCAATCAAAACGTTTACCATTTAAAAGTACTGTCTCAACCATGTTATTTTCTGCTTGTAAGTTTATAGAATCCGCAAGTTGAATTTCGCCTCCAACACCAATAGACTGATTTCTTAATATATCAAAAATATCAGGTGTAAGAACATACCGCCCAATACTAGCTAAGTTTGAAGGTGCATTCTCAAAGTGTGGTTTCTCTATTAGACCTGTTACCAATCCTGTTTTATTATTTGGCACAATGACACCATATTTTGATATATCAGGACCATCAACTTTCATGACACTAAGTTGAGACTTGCCAGTTTTTTCATAACCACTTACAAGATCAGATATAATACCGTTACCACTGTATGTCAAAAAATCATCAGCTAAGAGTAGTGCAAATGGCTCATTACTCACAACTCTCTCAGAGCAAAGCACTGCATGACCAAGTCCTAATTATTCTAATTGTCTAACAAAAATGCACTCTACGCCGTTCGGTAAAATATTTTTTATCATATCAGCCATTTCATTTTTACCTTTTGTGCGCAAAGCCATTTCAATCTCATTATTACTATCAAAGTGATCTTCAATAGCACGTTTATTTCGGCCAGTAACAAAAATTAATGTATCTAAACCAGCAGCAATAGCTTCTTCTGCAGCATATTGTATGAGTGGTTTATCAATAATAGGCAAAAGCTCTTTGGGCATCGCCTTAGTAGCAGGTAAAAACCTTGTGCCTAATCCTGCTACTGGAAAGACAGCTTTTCGAATCTTCGATTTCATTTACATTTATCCTGTGTTTAAGCAAACAAATGTGGTATTGGCTTATAAATTAGATATTTTATCATGATTATATTTATTATACGTCTTGACCAAATTATTAATACTATAAATCACATATATATTCAGCTTATTGCGAGTGATAACAATGATTATCTCAAGTTGGCAAGCTTGTGTGGCGCTGCCTTTACCAATGTATATAATGAGAATTTCAAATAGAAAAATCTGCTTGATACGACATTACCGCTGTATCTACTACAATCAGAAAAACTCAAATTTTTTATAGGATGATAGCAATATACTGTTGTGTGTGTCAGCTTTGGCAAAGTGTTCATAACTTCATGATATATGTATTATAAGATTACCTATAGATTATTAATATCGTATAGATATATAATATTAAACAATGCCTTATTGTTTAAATATTCTTTAACTCATCAATTGAATATATTTTATTTTCATACCATAAAAATACATTATCTATTTCATCCTGCAATCGAATTTTTTGCTTCCAGCCAGCAAGTTTAATCTTCTGACTTGATATTAGATATCTAGTGTCGTTATGTGGTCTGTCAGAAACAAACAGAGTATTAGTAGCAAAATCAAGATCAAGGTATTCACAGATCATTCGAACAACCTCACGATTTTCATACTCATCATCAGAGGCGATATTAAAGCAACCTAATAGATTGTCACTAAAAATCAGAGATATTGCATCGCAAAAATCATTCACGTGTAAAAAGCATCTCTTATTTTCACCAGAACCATGCAATATCGCCGGCAAACCAGATTTTAATCTAACAAATGTTCTTGGTATCAACTTTTCAGGAAACTGTCTTGGCCCAAAAATATTATTGGCTCGAACAATTGTATTTTTTAATCCATAGGAAATTTCATAACTTTTAATAATCATCTCTGCTCCAGCCTTTGATGCCGAATATGGATTAGTAGGGTTGAAATACTGATCTTCAATAAAAGGTAATTTAGTATTATTTTCACCATAAACTTCATCTGTACTGACGTGTAAAAAATGACCAATATCGTTATGAATGCAGCATTCAAGAAGTACATGTGTCCCAAACGTATTCGTTTTCGTAAATGACAAAGAATTTAAAAACGAATTATCTACATGGCTCTCTGCTGCCATATTTATTATAACTGAGGCACCACTTGTAACTTTCAGCATAGCCTCATAATCACAAATGTCCTCCTGAATGAATTTAAAATTTGGTTCTTTGGAAACAAATTTTAAATTTTCAAGGCTTCCTGCGTAAGTAAGCTTGTCAACAACAACAAAAGAAATATCAGAATATTGCCGCACCAACCTTTCTACTACGTGAGATCCAATAAAACCTGCTCCACCAGTTATAATTACTTTATCCATTCTGCGTGTACTTTCTTCATTGCTTTTTCATTACTTTCAAATTTGCTTTTTTTGTAAATTTTAGAAACTAAACTGTGATCGAACGTGAACTGGACGTTACTAGGGGTATTCTCAAATGCAACTTCACAATTTCCAAACTCATTCTGGAAAATACGGATAAAATCTCGAGCTGTTATTTTATCACTGTATGAATAATTAATACATCCCTGAAAATCAGAATACGTAAGCCAAAGTAAAAATTGTGCAACATCGCCAGCAAAAACAAATTCACGAAGTTCGTCGATCATAAAGTCAAAATAGATTTTTTTCTTCACGCAAAAATCATTTAGTAATTGCCCAAAAAATCTATTTACGGGCGTACTCGCACTAAACACGTTGGGCAATCTGACAACTACTGCGTTTGGAATATTCATCAATTCTTTTTCAAGAAGTATTTTTTTTCGGGCATATTCGTTAAATGGATTTTTGTCAAAAGGCGTATTTTCATAAATTGTGATTTGTGATCGGTCAAAAACCAATCTGGAAGAGAGGAATATAAATTTTAGATCTGGATATCTTTCAGCCACATTTAGCAGGCGCCAATCAAACATTTTTTTTATATCGGCTTCCAATCTAAAATAGTTCTTGTCAAAAGTGCAGTTAATAACAGACGAGTAACTGCTAAAATCAATATTTTCAATATTACTGTAATTTTCATATACAACTTTAGGGTGTAGTTTTAGGTAAGATCCAATCTCCCCACCACCAAACAATAAAATTTCATTCTCCATCGAGAAGCTTTCTATATCTTTGTGAGTTTTTAAAAAAATCAAAAAGATGCTGATGATTTACCCATCTTTTTTCTCTTTGACGCGCCGTTTGCGTCAGTTGTAATACCTTTCTGTTAAAATTTCCAAACGAACGGTGATCAAAGACAACACCTAAACCGAAGCTTTCCAATTCACGATGTACAGCTATATTTGAAAGTAAGCATGGTACGCCAATATTTGCAGCCTCAATAACAACTGTTGGCAACCCCTCAGCAAATGATGGCAGCACCAGGCAGTCATAAAGTCCAATTTTTTTTGAAATATTTGAGTCAAAACCACAATATGTAATATTTTCATTGTGATGTAGAGCCTTCTCTTTAACATGCTGAATAAGAGGACCACAACCATAAATATCTAATTCTAAATTTGTAGCTTTTGCTACGTGATCAATTAATGAAATAATATTTTTTCGATCATTTAGCACTCCTATATAAATGAGTTTTTTAACTTGACCTCTTTTAACCTTAGAGCCAAACTTATTTGTTTCTACTGGGCGGGAATGGTATATCACCTCATAGTTATATCCACTATCAAAACGGTTATAAAATCGTTTCATTGTTTCACTTAAAACTACTTTGTGCTTTATACAGCGCGTTAGAAGTTTCCATAAATTCCAAAAAAAGTACGCAATTGTCTTTCCATGAGAATAGCGCATATCAAAGTAAATATAACTTGGTACTGTAGAAATGGAATTAAAACTTCTTCTAAAAATAATTTCTTTGGTGGAAATAAGTGAGTTAAGTAAATCAGGAAACAAGCAGTGGCTATGTAGATTGTTTTTCGTGCGCAGCAGATTAAAAAAACTGGCTTTACAAAAAGTCACGTTGTTATGTTTTTTAAAAAAGTTTTTTCTTTCTTTAAGATACATAACAGTTACTTGGTAACCCGCATCACCTGCAGCATATGCCAAATCCATCGCAAGAATGGTAGGCCCTTGTCTATCAAGGCTTGGCAGCAACACATTGTAGGTTTTCATTTTTATTTCCATTATGTGAACGAATTAGATAACATTTATAAGAGTTTATTTGAATTTTCATCAAGCAGATGATTTCAATTAAATTTTCTAGCATGTACGTAAGGATGATATGAAATAATTAATTTTATGATTGTATCAGAAAAGTCTGCTCTATCATAATCTGGTATTTTATTGTTAGATGTTGAGTTTAACACCGCGTTGATAGCTAATAATAGGTTTTCCGTAAAAAGCCCAGACATTATTACAGTATTACTCTCTATACCTTCTTGTCTTTCTATTTGTTTTCGCAAAGATATTGCTCTAAAACCTAAGATATAGCTCTCTTCTACAATAGATCCACTGTCTGAAATAACCATTAGAGAGTTTAATTGAAGAAAGCAGTAATCTAAATAACCAAGCGGTTTAAGGATTTTTACTTCAGAGTTGAATGCCAACTCATTCGCAGCAAGAGTTTTTGATGTTCTTGGATGCATTGGAAAGATAATAGGTAAGTTATATTTGCGCTGAACGGCATTAACACTATCAACTAGAGCTTTAAGGTTTTCGATATTGTCAACATTCTCTTCTCTATGAACAGATAAGAGAATATACTTCTTTGAACTGAGTTTTAACTGTGACAGGATTTGGCTTTTGTGGATATGAACTTTATTTTCAGTAAAAACTTCTTTAATTGGGCTACCTGAAACAAAAACCGTCTCGTTTGTATGACCCTCCGAAATTAAATTATTCTTTGCTGTTTGAGAATAACATACATTTATATCAGATATTGCATCAACAATCTTGCGATTAACTTCCTCTGGTACCTGATTTGAAAAAGATCGATTACCGGCTTCGAGATGGAAGATCGGAATGTGCAACCTTTTTGCTGATAATGCAGCTAACGCACTATTAGTATCGCCCAATATGACAATTGCATCAGGTTTTTCATCTACAAACAAATCAAATGATTTTGAAATGATTTTTGCCATAGTTTGGCCTAGATTTTTTCCAGCCGCATTTAGATAGTAATCTGGCTTTCTAATATCAAGGTCGGTATAAAAAATTTCATTCAATTCATAATCGTAGTTTTGGCCAGTGTGAACAAATACATGATCAAATAAACTATCAAATTTTTTTAAGGTAACAGACATCCTAATTAATTCTGGTCTAGTACCACATACTGTGATAATTTTCACTGTAATCTCCCTGTAGACATAATATCATCAATTTTTTTTTGCCAATCTAGAGGAGTCCAATTTACTCCCAGTTCTTTATAGTTAGGTCTCAAACTTCTATCGATTATTACACTATCATCCACTGAAATTTTAAAATCCAATGAAAATACCGATTTGACAATCTTGATTAAATTTAGCTTACTTATTGGCTCTGAGGCAACGTGAAAAAGTCCTGGCTCGAATTCCCTCAAAATCACTTTATAAACCAGATTGGCTATCTCATTCGTACTCACTCCACTAAAAATTGCGTTAGAATAGCCAGTTATCTGTTTCTTTTGTGAAAGAATCCATTCCAACAAGCTTTTCCGGCTATTGACCTCGTATCCAATAAGGGATGATCTGATACACATCACATTATTTCCATTAACTTCACCAAGATACTTAGTTCTCCCATAAAAATCTGTTGGATTAGGTGGACTGTTAACATTATAATTTCCAGTGAACCCATCAAAAACACAGTCAGTGCTAAAATGAATTAAGTTAAAGTTATATCTCTCAGAAAACTCGGCAAGCTGGTTAGGAATAACTGAATTTAGAATTAATGCCAAACTTCGGTTTTCATCTTTTTGTTTGATCCAGCCAAAAGCATTTATGACATAATCTGGCTTACTAGATAAAATCAAGACCTCTAAATTTGATGAAGCAGCGTCAAATTTTATAAAATCAATATCTTGAAAGGTTGACAGTGTAGGTTTTGTACGTCCAGCAAGAATAACTTTAAAATTAGGGTCACCAATAAGAGCTGATGAAATTCGGCTACCCAGCATCCCGCTATAACCCAATATGAGAATTGTTTTTACCACGCTAGTTTCCTTTACAAACAGAGTTTTTTGCTACGTTATTTCGTATGATTGAACCAGCTCCTATCACAGAGTTTTCGCCTATATTGACCCCAGAGAGGACAATTGACCGAGAGCCAATCCAAACGTTTTTACCAATTTTTATAGGTCGGCCAACATGTGAACGCGATCCCTTAGCTAAACCGGCTGTCTCTATAATAACATCTTGGCTAAGAGTGACACCGTCCTCAATTATTACTTCTCTAAAAGCACCAATTGTAACGCCTGGCGATATATTAACATTAGCGCCAATTACTACATTTTCTGGATACTTCACATTAAGATCATGTGTAATATTGCAGCCGGATCCAATACGTAATGAACGCAAAATGACCCTGCGCCTATATCCCCTATAAAATCTTGAAATGAAGTTCTCAAGAGTTAATAATACATTGATTATTCGACCAGCCAGCATTTTGTTACTCCACATTTTCGGAACTCAAAATTTTCACCAGACACCGTGTTAGTACTGTGCATCTTTCGAGTAATAATGATATTATTTTTGTTTTCAAAGTGAGTGATTGAATGCCCAGCTTTGACCCATAACGATTCAGAATTTTGAATTTTGTCAGTAAGGAATTTTATTCCAACCGCACCCAAAATATAATTTAGTGATACTGACGCAACACGCAAGTAATAAGCAAGGAAATTTGCCACATCATAATTGCGAAATTTGGGAGGCGCTAGAGATTTTCCATTCAAGAATTTTAAAACCAAATGGACTCTCTGCTCGATCTTAGCGTCGTTATATTCTATAAAGTACCCTAACTTTTGCTTTACTATTTCTTTAGATTTTGCCGCCTCTAAATCCCACATATCATACTGGAAATCATTATGAGCCGTGGTTCCGTCGTCAATGGCTGGATAATAATTCCCTTCGGACCCAAAATCTAACATTATGAATTCTACTTTGCGGTTGTAAAGGTCGTAACTTAGAGTAGAATGATTACTAATGATTGTTGCATCACACCAATCAAGATCAGTATCCAAATTATTTTTTGTACCATCGCTTAACTCAACGCTCTCTGGTAAATTTGCTTTGTAGAAATTCAAAGACTCACCTGGATGGGTCCGCACCCTCAGCTTGGCACCAGTTTTGGCCAGCGTCAAAACAACATCCAACCAATTTAGTCTCATTTTTTTATTAAGAGTATGATGACATTCTTTTTCAGAGATATTATATTCAGTACAGAAATTCTGCCATTCTTCATCACTATAATCAGCAACATCAAAAGAAGTTGGCAATAGTATTTTTTTATTCTGTATTTCAGCATCACCGTTTTTGGAGGTATTAGTGAGAGAACTACTTATACGAATGTTACCAACAATAAAAATTCTTTCTGGGTCAACTCCACGTGCCACAGCGGCGAAAGCCATGAATTTCCCCCACACTAAATGAGCTGCTACATCTTCACAGAAGAAGGGGTCATTTTTGCATAATTTCTCACCAAATGCCTCAGGTGAAAAGATTTGTTCAGTATGATATAAAATAAGCGGAACTTTTGCCTTTATTGCTCGTATTCTTAAATATTTAGTTCGGATAGGATCATAACTTGGAACGATTATAAAGTTTGTATCGTTCCTTGCCCGTCTTGTTAAAGAACCACCTGGCCTATAAAAGTAACCGTCTTGATCATCTATGTATGTATCGAAAGTTTGGCTTAGCTCCTTTGCTAGACTAATTGCCGAACTGATCTCTCTACTAGGTAAGTCAATTAATATCGTAGCCATAAATTTATTCCTCCTAAGATTATCAAAACGACCGCATATAAAATATATGCATATTTCTGGTTAGTTAACTGTGTTATCAAAAATGGCTCAGTTAACACGATAAGAGAACTCATCCGCCCAAAGATTACTGGCAAATAATCGTAAAGAACAATCACTGAAAGAAAAGTAAGTAAATACATTCTAAAAAGCTGATTGTTGTACAACCTTATTGAACCCTTTTTTAAAAACAATACAAAGAGCAGAAGAATTGACATTCGCAAGATGATAAAAGTGCTCTGCCCTTCAATAATAGCATAAGTTCGCACTTTTTGTAATATTGACGCAAATTCAATAATTTCAGATAAATAAAAGCTCGAGCCCAATATAGTAAGAGCCATGAACGGGAAAATTTTTCGTGATGATGCAAAATATAATAACAATGGTAAAAGGAAGGCCATGTGAAAAAAAACTGCTATTACAAGATAGAACCAAGCATATTTTTTATCCTGGTAAATTAGCCAAAGAGAAAAAAAGGGCAGGCCATAGACCATCCTAATTTGGTTAAATAGGAAGTTTTCCCCAAAATAAATACCTAGTATCAACACTAAATATATTTTACGAACAAGCACTGTATCCAAATGAACACATAATAATAGCACGAATGCACAACTAAAAATTAATGGGACCATTACATCGGAAAAAATTTGTCCTATTAGCCACAGAATTCCTTTACTTGCAATCTCATAAACATTGGAACTATTCATAAATAATTTATTTTCTTGAATAATTGCACTATAAGAGGACACGTCAGGGGGTTGGAATATAAAAAGTAATGCAAAAAGCATCACAGGAAATGCAGCACAAAAAACAAAACTAGTTTTAAGAAGATTTGACATGTAAATATATCATAGATAAATTTCTAGAATTCTGTTGGATAATAAAAATAAACAATGCGCTAATTATTGACCCAGTTCCAATAATAAACATACTAGCAATCGCAAATATGAAACTAGATAATTCTGCAAATAAAATCGTATTATCGCGCCGATTGGATTGGACTGAAAGATAAGCCTCAAACGAGAAGTATTTAATAATCATTGTAAAAAACAGTATCGCCATCACTGTTATTTTATCAATATTATCTAAATAACTTACTTTGCCAATTATCCAATACCAGGCAATTATAGCAAATAAAGCAATACCAATCATTCCTACAGATAGAAATAGAGATTTAATTTTCAACGGGACTTTATTCATAATTTTTTTATAAAACTCTGCGTTCATCATATCAATTACACTGTCGTAAATACTCAAAACTGCAAGACAATACATCAATTGTCCAAATTCATTCGCCTCAAGACTAAGAAGTAAATATGATCGAAGAAAAATAGTAAAACCCAGGTCGAGACCATAAAGTATATAATATTGAGTTATTATATACTTTTGTGAAAATAGTAATTTTGAAATGTCAGAATATACGAAGGGGCCAACTTCAATTTTGGTTTTCTTTATGATAAAAATTGCTGTTAAAATATTCAAAACAACTACCAAGTAGCTAAATTTAGTCAAGAGTAAGGTATCAAAATTTGTATACACAAGCACTAAAACTAATGGCCATGAGATAAAACGTATAGAAGTATGAATATTGGATAGCTTTGTATCACCGGAAGAAACGTTGCAACGCAATAAAACAGTATTGATAATTTCTGTAAGCGTCATGAGAGAAAGAAAAAAATACAAATAGTTTTTTTCCAACACATTAAAAACAAACAAAAACGACACACAAGCAAAAAAAATTGTTAAATCTAAAAATAATCCAGTAGCTAAAAAAGACTTATTTTGAATTTTTTCCTGCGCTCTTTCTCTTGTTAGAACAACAGCAAAGCCCGAGCCAACTAATAAAGAAAGTTGAAATGATGTAGCCGTTAAAAAACTTACTTCCCCGTATAATTCTATCCCAATATACAACGGTGCAAAAACCGTCATTAAAGTTTTAAAGCCAAGCGCTCCAAATCTTAGGATAATATCACTTCGCAAAATGGTCATGTATAATATGACCACAAATCAAGTTCGCTTGGTGAAATATTATCAATAGTTGGGTATGATTTATAGACTACTGGCAAAGTTCCAAATGTAACTTGCGCAAGAAGGCGTTCATTTTGTAATACTTGTTTTCCTCTATGTATACCGTATGTATCTACGGCGAGAATGGTTCCTGCTTTACCGCAAATCTCGATTGATTTCATATTTTTCAAATTCAAATCATCTTCACTAAGCCGCGCGTATTTTTTATAAACATTATTTTTATGTGACGTTGGGACGAAAATATGAGGTCCATTATTTGGGCCCACATCTGTCAAATAAATGAAAAATTTTAACCAGCGTATAGAATCAATATCTCGATGAAAATTTTGAGCATTCACGGGTAACTTGTGCTCAGTTGGACTAGTAAGCCATGCAGCACAACCTATTACTTTTGATTTTACTTTCAAATATTGATCTGCAATCACATTAATATTGTGTTCTTTTATTATTTTGCGAAAAACGGTATCTCTTACAATGGAACTTTCTTCTGCATAGAAAATTCCAGCCTTCAAATTTTGGTTACTTTCGTCTTCGGATTCCGATCCAATATTATTTCTCACAAGTGAACTAAGATAATGTAGGTTTGTATCTGTAAGGTGGCCAATCACAGCGTACCCTTTTTCTTCCAAATCCATTAGAACTTGTGACTGTCCACTAACTCGTTTATACCTGAGAGTACATGTATTGATCGCGTGTGACAGAAATCTTCTCATTCGCCAACCAAATGGAAGTCGTACACTTCGTGAGTATATGCGATTTATAAGCGTCAGTGATTTCATAATTTTCTCCTATTAGTTTAGGCGTTTAAGAATATTAGACACGCAACCTTTTTGCCTGTAGTTCTCAATATTGTTGCACAAAAAGGCTATCGACTCTTCAAAAATTGCACAATAGTTTGAATAAGACTTTTCTCCTTCGTTATGAAAAATACACGGATATATCGTCTCATAAGCCAAGATATTTGCTGCTAACATCTTTGAAGACAAATCACTTATGAAAGATCCAAAATCGATCGAGTGAATGTTAAATTTAGGCATCGCGTCTAAACCAAATATCTCATAATCAAGATTACTATTATCAAGAACGTTGGCCCAAAAACTTTTGAACATACGCCCATTTGCGGTCGTCAGCTCCCACGATTTAAGGTGTTCCATTTTTTCAAGGGTAGCAAGACCAGCAGCGTAAGCAGAAGATTCAGAGAAATATGTACTACTAATAAATGTTTGCTCTGCACTTCGCATCAAATCCCTGTGTCCAACCACTGCAGTTAGAGGAAAACCATTAGTCATAGCTTTCCCGAACATTAGCATATCAGGTATTACATTATACTTCTTATATAAACCACCAAATGTTTCACGAAATCCAGAGCTGCACTCATCAAAAATTAATACAACATTTTTTTCAGTGCAAATTTTGCGTACTTTTTGTAAAAAATTATCGGACGGCGGTATATTGCGCTGGACTTCCATAATTACGCAGCTGATTGTGTCTTTATCAAGAAGCGCTTTAAACCGTTCAATGTCGTTATATTCAAATGCGTGTGTAGAATTCGAAAGCGCATCTGGTATACCAGCCAACTGTACCCCAGCAAACAAGTGGTTATTGAGTCTGCTTCCATCTTTTAAATTAGCAGAAAGATACCAGTCATGCCACCCATGATAGCCACAAATAGCAACATCACTTTTCCCATTGAACGACCGTGCAATACGTATAGCAATTGAATTAGCTTCTGCCCCAGTTTTGGCGAATTTAACCATCTCCATTCCAGGCGAAATTTCTATCAACCTTTCTGCCAACTCTATTTCGAGAATTGAATTCAGACTAGAGGTAGTAGATTTTTTGATGGCATACATTACCCGTGCATTCACATCACTATCCGAGTAGCCTAAGGAATTAGTCCCAACACCCATTAAATAATAATCTGAAAATACTTTTCCCTCTAAGGTAGTAATATCAATTTTTTTTGCGGAGTCATAATATATTGGACATACAGGGTTTTCTGACTGCCTAGGTCGTTTTGAAAAAAATTGATTGCCACCAGGAATAACATTATTCGCCCGCTGCCATGTTTTTTGATCAATACTCATTGTAGAGCCAGCATTTCGCTGTTTTACACTCGTCACTTCATTCATAAAATCATAAGTTAAAATTTCAGTTAAAGAAGCATTAATCCCTAGCTTTGAAACAATATCCGCAATGTTTTCAAGATCTTCAAAATAATCTACAGTCATTCTATATTGAGAGAGGTCAACATCATTCTTAATATTACCGATATTGGTCATTCTTTTCAAAAATGGAGTGACATGTTCACGGTCATGTTCTGAGCGTACAGTTATGTGAGCTTTTTCAAGGGCGGAAAAGGTAAACGTTTCGCAGTCTAGTCCGTCTGGATATGTTGGTTTTATTGTATTTGAGCAATAATCATACAACTTATTAGTTAAGGATTTGATATTTTTTTTAATGAGCTCCCCACATATCAATGGGCAATCAGCCGTAACACGTGTAACGTGGCTCAGTGAATACTCAACAGCACAAGAATAATAACGATCTAAAACATCGAGTTCTGATCCACGAAACACATTTTTTGAAAAATTTCTCAACTCAATCTCTAATTTATCATTTTGTTTTGTGTTTGGAATTGCAAATATGATTTGGCTCTCATCAAAGTGATTTTTTAATCTTTCATAAATTATGCGTACCAAAGTCTTACCCTCAATTTTAGATAAAACCTTTTGTGGAAAACGACTCGAGTTTAGCCTAGCTTGGATTACAACCGCGTGATTCATAGTGACCTCATATCTATTCTTAAACTATTTTCAGGTAGAAATTCGTTATAGCAGTCAGTGTTAAGAGACATAACATCTATCTCATTCTTATTTTTTGCACCAATAACAACCTCAGAAACAGCGTCTAAACCACACACAAAATTTAGAGCTTTTTCATGAATATCACTATTGTTAGTCAAGCCACCCATGCATTCATATACTTGGTTCGCGTCAGTTTTGTTTAAATATTTGAAGTATTCACCGTCAAATAAAATGCCCCGTAGAAAAATTGAACGAATTGAAATATTATAATTTTTTTCAGCTAAAGATCTAATGTCTTGTGTCTTCCCACCCTCAACAAACGAAGCAGGGAATTGTACCTTCTCAATTAAATAATTGGCCTCTTCTATATCCTGTATATTATAGATTGATACACCTATTGATTTATATATTCGATTAAATTTATCAACAAATCTTTCGTAACGATTGCGTCCAAGAGGGGTTAAACAAGGATCATGAGACAAAACAGACACTATCCCTTCACAAACCTCAAATAATTCTTGTACCTCTTGGCAGCATGTTTCAAAAACTTGTTCACTAGGCTCATTAAACGATATTTTCGTTGTTATTTCTGTTAGTTGAGATAAACTATCCATTTGTAACAAATATGACAAAGCCTTGCCATATCCTGAAGCAGTGTCAACTCGAGAAAAACCACTATCTATGAAATGGTCAAATAAATCCCTAGACTCATTCAAATTCAAGCCATTTAATCCAGCATAATTATTTCCAAAATTAGCAGTTCCTAAACAAATCTTATCCTTATAATTCATGATAGTTTAGCAGCTCTCTTATTTTGTCGACACTAAGAAAATGCGAATTATTGCCACTATTATAAGAAAAACCTTCAGTTACCTCTTCAGCAAATAATTTTTCCTTATAATGTTTTTTTGAGTAATCATTATTTAAAATCATGAAATAATCATCGATCTTTATGGTATTTTGACTATCAGCACTGTCAATCATTTGCTCATGTAATTTCTCACCCGGTCTAATGCCTACTTTTCGACACTCGAGCTCAGGGTACATCGCCGTGGCCAAATCGATGATGTTATAACTTGGTATTTCAGGAACAATGATTTCACCTCCAATAGCATTTTCAATAGCCCAAAAAACCATATCAATACCATCGTCTAAAGAGATATTAAAACGTGTCATTCTAGGATCAGTTATTGGCAGGAAGCCATTTTGTGAAACTTTGCGAAAAAATGGAATAACAGAGCCTCTCGAACCCATTACATTCCCATAACGTACAACTGAAAATGTGGTCAACTGCTCACCTACTATGTTGTTTGCTGAAGTAAATATTTTATCACTTACAAGCTTTGATGCACCATATAAATTAATAGGTGCGGACGCTTTATCAGTCGATAACGCTACAACTTTTGAGACCTTACATTCAATCGCTGCCCTTACAATATTTTCAGCGCCGTAAATATTAGTTTTAATAAATTCCAATGGATTATATTCGGCAGCAACTACTTGTTTCAGAGCTGCAGTGTGAATTACAATGTCAACATTTTTAAATGCATATAATAAGCTATTGTAATCTCTTACATCCCCCAAAATATATCTTATACCGGAATGACTGGTATCGTTATAATCTGATGACATATCAAATTGTTTTAATTCATCACGCGAAAAGATTATCAATTTATTTACATTTGGATAAGCTTTAAGAATTCGTTTTATAAAACGCTTACCAAACGAGCCAGTCCCTCCTGTTATTAATATATTTTTTCCATCCAACATATTTTTTTACCTTTTGCAGATTGTTTTTAATATTTTATAGTTTCCAGACAAAATTCCACCAAATCTGGAGTCATTTTTACGGTCATTGATTACAATTTCACACTCTCCACAACTTACATTTTTTATGTTTAGCATTTCAAAAAAATGCTTATTTCCACATTTATCTTGATACCCTATATTTTTATCTTCCAACTTATCTATGCGATAGCCTTTTAAACCACAACAATAGTCCAAAGATATTCCAAATTTGAAACTGTATAAATAATTATAAATGCGCTCAGCTATGCGTCTGGCTGCAGGCCGTCGCCCTACCACGAGATCAAAACCCTCGGTCAATTTAGAATAAACAGCGCTTATAGACTGGAATGGGTGCTCCCCGTCTGCATCCACCGTAATACAAGACAGAAATCCGTGCACCCGTGCATACTCTATCCCATCATATATTCCTCCAGAATAGCCACCACTTAAATTATGTATAATTCTCGCTCCAGACAATTCTGCGATATCGCAAGTTCCATCGTTGCTATTATCATCAACGACCAATACATCCCCAAATTTTTTGCAGGATAATACAACTGCTGCTATTGTAGCACTTTCATTCTTAGCTGGAATAATAAACAGCATCATTTGGAAAAATTATCCCACTTAATTTCATCACCCTTACGCAATTCTTTTGTTAACTCTTTACCAATAAGATTTAAAAATTCCCACGGTGACAACCCACTTTCAGTGCATGGGCGAAGACAGGTTAAATCTTCAGAATTTATTATGGTTCCTTGCTTCAGATCACGTGCCGCTCGGATCGATCTTCGCTGAACCACGGAGCTTTCAATTTCATTAGACTCTACGATTTTTTTTCCATTACCCAATGCAAAAATTAACTCTTTTGAACGTTCTACCATTTCACGCCAACTATTCGGAGACATGGCAAACTTGTGATCAGGGCCCATTCTACTGTTATCATCTGTGAAGTGCTTTTCTATAATTTTTGCTCCTAATGATATTGCTCCAAGAACGGTCGCGTGGCCAGGTGTGTGGTCAGAAAGCCCGAGCGTCACATTCGGATATAATTCTTGATATTTTTTTAAAACATTTAGATTTATGTATTTAAAATTTTCTATGTCACCTGTGTAATTTGTATTGCACTGCAACAAGGCTATCTTTTCAGATGGAGTGTTATCACTAATCAGTTTCATTGCTCGACGAATATCAGAAATATGCGATGCACCTGTGGCAAGTATGACGTTTTTATCTGTTTTTATAATCATATCAATTAACGATTTATAAGTTATATCGCCAGAACCAATTTTATAACTGTTAACATATGCATCCATTCTATGAATAGCATCAACATCGTATGGTGTCGTCATGAATTCGATTTCGGCATCGCAACATGTAGCATATAACTCTGCATCCCATTCCCGTTTAAATTGATATTTATCATAGACTTCGTACACACTTTTTTTCCAAGTGGACTGGTGTGTTTTAATATCACCAAGTGATTCGAAACCTTCTGGACTGACAATATCTTTTGGTGTGAAGTGTTGAAATTTTGCGACATGCGCACCTGACTCTTTTGCTAAATAAATCAGATCCTTAGCCCTTTCTATGCTTCCATCATGGTTTGCAGCAATATCTGCTATAAAATAGCACTGATACTCTTCAGCAAGTTCTTTGATTGTTTTCATTTGCTCAACTCCTTAGGTTGCTCCAAATCAGTTTGCCCAACATGAAAAAAATGATTGATCTGACCCCCACTTTTGGGTAACAACAAAAGTCATTTTGTTCCATAGAGACTTTTATAAAACACTTTCTACTTCAATTGAAAGAAAACAATCGAGGGCGAGTATTTTATCTTTTACTATGTACCTTACAAGTAATTTATCTTATTTCCATTGATTACGTTTCTCGCATTTTAAAGGTATTTTTAGGCAAGCGTTTTTATTTCTCTGAACCTAAAATTATAATTTTAAGATTTCTCAAAAGTGGAGATATTTGGGTTTATACTGAAAGAATATGACTGTCGAATTCATTTCTGCGGGTATGGTTCCGAAATTTGGTTTTAGACCATAGAAATAATTTTATTATCCAAAAAAATTCGTGCTTTAATTTAAGAATAATCTCTAGTTTTTTTACCTTTTTTATCTAAGTACCCAGTGGATCTCCAAAGCGCACTGTGTGGCTCTGAAACTTTTACTTGGTCGCTAGGCCGGCTTGCCACAGTATAATAATATAATAGAATTGAACGGCGTGGTTCATTCTTTGGAAAATTAATTGGGTTGGGTAACCCATGATAAGATTTATCGTGGGTGTCGAAAATCACACATCGGTTCATAATTGGTGACACGGATTTCACCAGATTTTTTCCTTCATTATCATAAATTCCAAATTCACCACCCCAAATCTTTGTCCAATTTGGATTCAGGTAATATAGTAAGTTTACTCGCCTATTCATTCCACTAGCATCATGATAATTGCCATCCACATGCACATCTAATAAGCCATTTTTTTCAGAAAGATTAAGTCCACCACCAGCATAATAAGGGTCGGGCATTAATTTTGGTATCTGTAAGGCCTCAGACATAGAGCGCAGAAGCGGCGCACTGTTGAATAATCGTAAAATATCAATTAATCCATCAGGTATATCGAATTCTGAATTCCAATTCGAGCGAGCTTTTATTTCAATCCCACTATTATTTGAGTGTTCCCATGAATGATCATCAGATGGTGGAAACTCATCGAGTAGTTTTTGTGCCAAAGTATCTGGTAAGAAATCATCTATCACAATATGCTTGAAGGGCTCTAATGTCAGAGTTCCATATTTTTCAGAATTTTGAATTTTTTCTGCACAATCAGTAGCCAAGAGTTTTAATTCTTGTTGATTATATCTGGTCATTGTTATTCCTTAATCTATTAGTAGTTTTGCTGCGGCTTCTGTGGAGTGATTGAAACGAAAATATTTCTGAAAATGTGATCTATCATATGTTCTCTTGGCGGCGTGTATCATCGCAATAACAGCTGTGTCTACACAATTTCTGTGACAACAACTGCCTAAATTATTTTGTACTATTACCCGCGTCATTTCATTTTTCTCAGCAAACATACCAAATACTGGCAAACCCGCCATAATATATGTAATAAATTTACCAGGCATATTGCCTTCGGTCGTCCATTCTCCCAATGCGAACACTCCTAAAGTACTACGCATCGCTAATTGAGTACAGTCTCCATGACTTAAATATTTTACGAGTGTTATTCGTTCTTTTTCACCTTCGCTAAGATTTGAAATTGCACTCTCTGCTATAGAACGGTCGTGGCCTTTCAGCCCAACGAGGTTAATTTTTATAGAACTGTCTTGTTGTATAGCTTTTAACAATACGGATAATACAAAATCACGATTTTGAGCCACACCCATATTACCAAGCCAAAGCAGATTTTTCTTCTTTGGATCGATAAATCGATCTATTCTTTCGTTCAGCTCAAATTCCATTTCATCATACCATGATTTTAAATGAAAAAGTTTATCTTCTGAAATAGAATATTCTTTTCTAATAAGAAAAGCATCTGCTTCAGACTGCACATATATTTTACCTACTAAATCGAATTGTAGTTTGGCGATATAGTTCAAAAATACGAAAGAAAAATTTGATCTGTGAAGTATTCCCGCTTTTAGCAACCAAATTGGAAACATATCACGTACTATTAATCTGATCTTACTTATATCTAAATTTGCAATCCTAAGTGTCAGTGCCCAAAATATCGTTGGTGAGTAAATAATAACCTTATCTATTTTTTTATTGTCAATTAAAAAACGAAGTTTCAAACCCAAGATGATTCCAGATAAAAATTCCCCTAAAGCTCTAAGTATAAAATTATTTGATCGTTTCCAATAATTTGGAGCTTGTAAAATCCTTTTAAGATGCTTGGTTCCAATATCCAATTTACCAAATGCACTTGTACAGACTGTAGTCTCAAATTCATGCATATCATAATATTTCTGAAGCTCAGACATATGCACCGCAGAGGAAGTAGCCTCTGGTAGAAACGAATCTGAAATTATCAATATTTTCAATATTATCTCCATCAAGCATTAAATTAAAACATTCTCAGGTATGAGCTATTATTTAAGCATTTGAAACAAAGTTAACCGTCAAACCCTTGTAGAAGCCACTCCAATTGAATATTTCGAGTGACGCCCTGAACGAATGAAATCATTTTCTAGAAAGAGCTTATCTATATTTGCCCTTTCAGTATAAGGCGTTTTTACTTCAATGACCCCATGTGTCATCTTAACAGTTTGCCCAGCATCCATAAGTAACACGCTGTTTAAACTAGGTTTAGAAAATAGTAATTCGTCATCTATTGTTACTCGAACTCTCTTTTCTTGATCCTCATAATACTCACGATTGTAACTAACTAGCAATGTTGGTTCACAAAAATTATCAAAGTAAGGTAAAAAATTTGATGGCAGTAATTCTCTCAAATGTAAGACTAAATTTTGACCACTTCTCAATGAAACAGGATCCCTTAATTCCAATTCTTGTGTTAATTTATTACCTTGGATATTTGATTTTACTTTTATTTCAAAAATAACTTTTGAAGGAGTTAAGCCCTCAATCTGATTATACCACCTAAGTCTAATTTTAATACGTTTTGCAACTCCAGACAGGTTTTCATTATAGCAAGAATAATCATGAGTATCAAAATATAGTGAATGGATCGATCTCTTTTCATAAGTTTTACTAAAAGCCAATTGAGACCCAAAAATCTGATCTCGAACTAATTCTTTTTCTACTTGATTAAAAGTATATTTCTTTTCAATCCTTATTGTCATTTTACAGATTTCATAAAGCTATTATACATTTTTTCTACGTTAACATCTCGCGTAGGCACCAATTCTTCATTTAAATAAACAATTGATCCATGTTCAGCTATTATACGCGCTGCGTTTTTATTATCTTCTGTTATTTTGAGCTTTGCAGCTCCATAATGTTGCTTTTTATTATAGGCCATATAATCGACCAAGCCAACACTTGATAGGTCAATATTTTTTGTGGCCACTTCAGAAGAATCCTTTACAACGATTCCAACCATTGTGTTATTTATTTTTACGTTATCTAACAACCCTTTCGACGCTTCTCCTACCGATATACCTTTATCTGTCACATTTTGAATCTTAAGATCTTTCGCGTCTAAAGTTGTTCTACTTATATCAATTGCATCAGCACCACTTTGTCTTCCTATGTTTAAAAATTCCACATTTGATATAGACACATTGGAAAAATCAGCGTCCAAACCATCGGATTTAGTATTTGAAATTTGAATAAAATTCAACGTAGCAAATACTTGATTCAAATTAAGTGCATCTTCTGCCTGGTTACGTTTAAATTTTGAATGTTCAATATGCACAGTACCGTTATTAAACGTAACGGATCCACGTATTGGGATACCATCAAATACTCCTGTTCCACCAAAAACATTAAGATACTTAATGATACTTTTTTTACCGTAGCTGTTGACTAGCAAGCCACCCCAATCTGAAGTTGATCCGTAAAGAAGTACTTCGGATCCAAGCTCTCCATCAACAAAAAGACTTCCATTTACTATCAGCCCAACCTTGTTACTAAAGAAAATCTCTGAACCTTTCGATAAACGCAAATTATATCCTTTTGGTAATCTCAGCGTTTCAGGCAAATTTATGGTTTTATTTTCTTCTAAATAAAAAGTGTTTGTCGCTTCATCATATTTAAAATAATGTCTAATTTCATGAATTAAATTGGGTTTAATTAGATATGACGCGTCACTTGAAAAACCTATTGACATGGGTCTCGAAAACGTTCGCTGGGATGCTTCTTTAAGCTTGTAATGCAATAGGATTTTGGGATTGCCAGAAAGTTCATAACCTAGGTATGTAGAGTTAATGAAATCTGAAAGCTCTTTGTTCGTAAAACTGTTATTAATTGGCATTTTTATCTTTTGCTCTTTATCTTTATACTCAATTTCAAACATTTTATACTTATCTTTATTAAACCTCCTTATTTTTCCACTAAGTATACCGCCAGATCTTTCAACTATCAAAAGCGGTTCATTATACTTTTGTAAAGATAAATCATTTTTGCTAGGCTTATCTATCATAAGTTCATCCTCTTCGCTATCGAGGCGGACTAGCCATTCTTTCAATTGCTCAACATGATCTAAACTTATCTTGAATTCGCCAAGAAATGGTGCTTCATTAATTAACAATTTTTTTATATCTTCGCTGTGCTTATTTAATTTCTTAATTAGCTTTTCAGCTTGTTGACTATTTTGCCACCACTCTAATTCATTGATAACCAATTGAGCTATTTTACCATTTTTTAAAAATTTATGAGCAATTTCTCCAGGTAATGGTAAAAATCCCAGGTTCCTTGCTTTATCTTTTTGGCCACAAGAATGATCATTGCTGATGGGTTCTATTTTTTTATTCAACGGATGCATGTAGTATATCAAGTTCATGTCCAAATTTCCATGAAAACACTTAAATAGAAATGTTACAGCAAAATATTCGGCCCATTTTTTTTTATTTATTAAGTGTATGAATTTATCCGGTTCAAGTAGAAGGCTTTCAATACGCTCACCAATAAAACTTGAAGATAAATCATTTGCCCAAAAGAATTTCTTGTTAGTCAATTTTAACCGATTAGCTTTTTCATCATACTTAAATATTGGACCGTATGGCACCCCATTTTTTTCAGTGAAGGGCTCGCCCAACCTTTCTTCATAATACATCAAGCCTAGTTTTTGACCATTAATCGTCATATCAAAGTAACCATCTCTGGGAGTTAAAATACGCTTATGACGCATTGCATATGAAATAACTGGTGCAGTTTGAAAGTCACGTGTAAATGGAGCCTGTATCGATATGTCTACCATTCCTTCAAATGCATTTTCAGGAAATCTCATTTTTAATGACCATTTTTTTGTTGCTAGGTGGTCCAAAAAATAACCCTTTAAACCTACTTTTACATCATAAATTTCGTCATTTGAGCGAAGTTTACCTTTTACGGTGGGGTAATGTCTTAGAAGCATACCTTCTTCGATAGCTATTGACCTACTTTTTGCAAGAATATCAATTTGTTTAAACTTTAGATCTAATACAATGGGATTAACCGATATTTGAGCCTGAGTTTTTTTATAAAATAATGAAAATATATTTTTAGTCACTGCCGTTGTTAGATCATAGATATTAACTTCTCGATTTATAGCGCCAACGCCTAAAGATTTTACATGTGATCGAACAATTATGTCATCTCGTGCAAATGAAATTACTCTACTATAATTGAAGAAAATCAAAATTGCGATTACACAGAAAGTCAGAAAACATGCACTGAAATATATCACCCGTTTTTTGGGGAGACGCTTATGATGGGCAATTCTCATTTAATCATCTCTAGAATGGCATTAACTTTTGACCATCTACAATTGACAATTCTGTAGGCTCAAACGCATCGTTAATATGGTCTTTGATTTCAACCAATTGTTTATAATCTGACAAAACCACACACATAGTAAGTTTTGTGTAACTTTCTGTTTGATCGAATCGTCTAAGAATAATTGTATTGTTCGATGTCTTTTCCAGAGTTGCAAACGTATTTTGAAGCTCTTGCGCCTCAACACTTTTTGGAATTGTCACATAAATATAATGCACGTCCGTATCATGTTGATTTTTATTTTTCATTAAAAAATATAAAATAAATAACAATATGAGAACTACAGTTGAAGTAGTAATTCTTTGATCCGCACCAAAACCTAATCCAATACCTATTACCAGAAATAAATAAGAAAGCTCAAAAGGCTCTTTTATAGGTGTTCTAAATCTAATTATGGATAAAGCCCCTACTAGCCCCAACGATAATGCCAATGAGGATTTCACCACAGAAATAACCAAGAAGGTAACCACTCCAATTACAATCAGTGTTTTCTCCATAGACTGCGTTTTTGAGAGTGGCGGGAAGTATTTTTGATAGTGAGCCTTGACAATAAACGTGAAAATAAGCACGCCACCAAGATTCAAAAGCAAGTCTCCAAGACTAAATGTCTTAGACACCGCCGCTCCGTTATTAATTAAATCAAGCAATTTATCATCCTTTTATATATATAAAATAAACATATTATATTTTGGATCTACAACGATTACAAAACAATATTATGTCGCACCTTTGCATATGTTTTTACAATTCTTCACAACAACCGTGAATAAAACGCAGAATTAAATATTCCAACACGCAATGTGCTTCACTAAAAAGTATAGGAAGTATCGTTTACAAAAAGAAGTAAAGTTCTGACTAATACAACCAAATTTTGCGCTTTTATTCATTATGCTTCCAGACCCAGATTAAATTTACAACCTTTTCTAATACTAATACCTATTAGGCAAGTCTATTTTGATTAGTAATGCAAACTGCCTAGGCATCACTCAAGGCGCCCATGAGCTTTTAAGGGGCGGCGGATTTACCCACAGTTCATTTGCTTGAAAACCAATAAAATTTGGGCCCACTATATGTAACGAAGCATCCGTGTGATCACTCTAACTTAATTGATTTGTCTTTAAGGTTTTCCTGCATGTCCCATAAATAGAACAGCTCATGCCCGAAAGAGACAACAAATGCAAAATTTCTATATTTGTATTCCAAGCAGTCTAAACCAAAAGAACTGCATTTCCACGCTTGCCAGTGATCGCTACTGGCTCATGACTCATATATGTAATATAGACCAACTTGTGTAAATTGACGCACACCTCAATTACATTCACTATCGGCATACCATTAACCCTTATGGAGAAACATAAATTAAAGCGTACATATTATTAATCATAACGAGCTTACTTTAGAAAAGATTTTCAAACTACATCTACTTATAATGCTTCATTATATTGGGTTTTGCCGTTTATATTAAGAAAAGATTTACATAATTTAATATTGCATTATAGTTGATAAGGATTTTTATTTATCTTCATACGGCTCTATAGCTAAGCCTGCATCCCGCTCTAATTCAAAGATCTGTTTCTTTAATTCTTCATATTCAGCTTTTTTTGCTTAAGAAATCTGATTGCAATAAGAGATTTCTCACGAATGCCTTTTGGGGTCAAAAAATAAGAATATTTTATCTTTTGTGAACTATCTTTAAAATTAAAAAGTTTTACAAAGCCCATATCAATTAATGATGTTAACAAATAATATGCAGATCCGTTAGAAATTCCAACTTTTTGGGCAATTTCACGCGTAATCATTTAAGGGTTTAAATTTATTATATGAAGCACTCTAAATTTTGCATCTTCCTGATGCTCTTTACGACGACTAGCCACGAATAGCTACCGCACAAAGCTTTAAGAAAAAACTTTGTGGTTTTAATATAATAATTGACCTAGCTATTTTCATAACATTCATAAATGAACATACCTATTATTCCAGCCACTGTCTATAATATATTATAATGAGACTATATATTTATGAATATATATATTTTATTGAAATAAATCATTAATTATCTTGACAAAATTGATCAATCTGACACCATAATTCTTGAATATATTATTGATTATAAATACTCTGTTCAAAAATGAACGCTAATTTACAGGTACACTTACATGCTTAAACAGTGGTTCATTTTACAGTTTAAACCCAATTCACACCATCAAGCGTCAAAAAATTTAAACCGACAAGGGTTTGAAACATTTTTACCCTTAAATGACACCACTGTACTAAAATCATCTCGATTTATAAATACTTCTAAACCTCTATTTCCAGGCTACATGTTTATCAGATTTGATAGAACAGGATCCAAGTGGCATAAAATAAATAACACTTATGGTGTATCTCGCTTAATAACTTTTAATTCTATTCTTAAATCAATTCCTACCCCTTTTGTTGATAGTTTGATGAAGCGATACGATTCATCAGGTAACTTAATACCTATGAAAAAATTAACTAAAGGCGATCGGGTAAAAATTTTCAAGGGCCCACTTTCAAACTTTATTGCTACTGTTGAAACTCATGAAACAGATCAACGCATATGGATTCTTATAGATTTAATGGGCAGGCAGGCAAAAATTCAAACTCCATCAGATACCCTTGAGCTATTAGATTGATACATTTACCTGAATATAATTATTCTCTTCTATAACCAATTGGATTGAGCTTATGCCAACGCCAAGTATCTTCACAAATCTTCTTTATATTTCTTTCTGTATCTACCTTTGTCCAATCACTTATGATATTCTCAATCATCAACATAGTGCGCCCATATGGATTCACTGAGTTAGTTGGGTGCGCTTCGTCGTATGGTAAATACTGCGGCTTGCCATAAACAGTAGCAGATGAAGAAAAAACGATGTTTTTACACCCTGCTTTAGACATGGTCGAAAAAATGAGATGGAGCCAGAAACATTTACATCATAATATTTCACTGGGTCTAATACACTTTCACCAGCAACCTTTAACCCAGCAAAATGAATAACTGCTTCTGGTTTAAGCCCTTAAAAATTTCATCTAATGCATTAGTGTCTAGGATATCTGTATTTTTAAATTGTAACTCACAATTTGTAATATCTTGAATTCGTTTAAGTGCATTTGCGTGTCCATTACAAAGATTATCTATTACAAATACTTCATGGCCAGCCTCTAGAAGCTTAACACAAGTATGACTAGCAATATACCCTGCACCACCAGTCACAAGAATTTTTCAATTTAATTTTCCAATCTTTCTGCATATTCATATGCTGATGCACTCATGAACCCACCAACTGACCCGCAGTCAAATCTTATACCCTTGAGATGAATAGCTTCCAATAAACCATCCTGAGCATGCAAATTCAACGCATCAGATAACTGTATTTCTCCTCCAAAACCTATCGACAAAGTTTTAAGTGTATCAAATATGTCCGGGGTCAAAACATACCTACCAATCGAAGCCAGATTAGAAGGTGCCTCATCCTGTTTTGGTTTTTCAACCACACCCATAACTCCATGACCATCAGATGAAGGAATAATGACACCGTACTGTGAAATATAAGCTTCATCCACTGGCATGACAGATAATTGCGAATTGCCAGTTTTTTCAAAAGCTTCCACAAGGTCAGCCGTAACACCTGGAGTGTAATCCGTTAAAAAATCATCTGCTAATAAAACTGCAAAAGGTTCACCTGCAACTGCGCGTTCAGCACAAAGAACTGCATGGCCCAAGCCCAATTGTTCAGGTTGGCGAACAAATATACACTCCACGTGCGGTGGAATAATGTTGCGGACCATGTCCGCTTGCTCATTTTTTCCTTTTGAGCGCAAAGCCAATTCAAGCTCTTTATTTACATCAAAGTGATCTTCAATCGCGCGCTTATTCCGTCCTGTAACAAATATAAGCGTATCAATTCCAGCCACAATCGCTTCTTCAACTGCATATTGAATTAAGGGTTTATCGACAATTGGAAGTAATTCCTTTGGCATTGCTTTGGTAGCAGGTAAAAATCGTGTACCAAACCCAGCAACTGGAAACACAGCTTTTTTAATTTTTCGATTCATTGATTACTTTTCCGATTTTTTAAACTATAATTAACTCTAATGAAGAATATATTCCAGCAGAATTGCCGCATTGCCTCTTTTGTTAAAAACACTCAATATAAATAAAAAATTAGAGAATATATCATGAGCTCAAACACGCCACTTTTAGCAAGATCAAAACCTGCTAACTTCAATTGGGAAGATCCTTTCTTATTAGAAGATCAGCTTACTGAAGAAGAACGCATGATACGAGATACAGCAAAAGCTTATTGCTATGATAAGCTAATGCCAAGAATTATTGAAGCCAACCGTAATGAAGTATTTCACAGAGAAATCATGAATGAAATGGGCGCACTGGGTTTGCTTGGCTCAACTATACCTGAAGAATTT
>Ga0206125_10001365_pt1 | contig 28618 bp, 28 predicted proteins | sample Helgoland_Spring_4_FD_148598 | JGI IMG/M metagenome (GOLD analysis project Ga0206125, IMG submission 148598) | Pelagic subsurface seawater microbial communities from Kabeltonne, Helgoland, North Sea - Helgoland_Spring_Bloom_20160331_1 | ecosystem: Environmental > Aquatic > Marine > Epipelagic ... | reverse complement strand
TTTGGTTATTAATATCACATTCAGTATCAAAATAATCTTGAATTGGTAATGTAGCAATATTTTTATTTCCACATAATAAATATATATTAATAGAAGATAAATCAACGGATGATTCTTTTTTTTTTTTATAAAGTAAATAGTTATGATTTAAACCATCTTTATTTACTTGTTTTCTAGAAAAATCTAAACAATTTTTAAAATTATCATGATGATTTGAAATGTTACTACTAATATATTCAAAGTTATTGTAGTCATTATCTAAACATCCTAAATATAAATTATTTTGATTAAGCTTTTGACAAGAATGATTTAATTTTTGTTCATCAAATGAACACATGTAATTATTATTACATTGTTTGTCATCATTACATAATTTATTTGATAACATATACTAATAAAATATATTATTTTTCTTATATTTTATTTAAAAAATAAAAAAAGATTTATAGATTAATACTATAAGTAGAATCATTTACAAGATTTCCATCTTTATATAAATAATTTTTATTTGGTTCAATTTTATAAGGTTTAGTATCGTAATCTTCATCGTACGTTTTTTTATCATGATTAACCCAATTAATTTTATTATAAATTTTATTGGTTGCGTCATCTGCCACATTTGTTTTTTCACCACCATGAGGTACAAGTACTTGTTTGGGAGCATTTTTATCATAATAAAAATAACCAGGTTTGATATCAACGCCAATATTTTCTTCATCAGTAAATACGTCTTCTGTTTCAGGACAATCACAATTTTCATCAACATAATCTTGTTTGTTTCCATATAATCTTTGTTGTAATCCAAATTTTCTTTCAAAATTTGAAATAGAGTCTTGTAATCGTAAATTTCTTCTATTATCTATAAAATTGACTATACTAGCAAAATGGAAAATATTATAGGTATAAAGTAAAATAATTAAGAATATTAATATTATTGTTATAATGATAATATTTAATATTCTATCATTTACTTGTCCGAAAGCATATAAAATTATTGATAGAAAAATAATAATAGATAAAGCTAAACTGATATATAAAATAAAAATATTTTTATCATTTTTTTCTATATGTTTATCAGTTTGTTCAATTATCCTATCTTTATTAATTATATTATTTTCCATATCCTTTAATTTATCCAATTGATGATTTAATTCATCATTTTTAATTTTCATTAATTGATCCTGTTTTACTAAAATTTCATTATTAACATTATTTTCTTGATTTTTAGCATTTAAATCTAAAGTTGAATCATTTAAAAAAGAATTTTGAGATTTTAATTCATTCATTATATCAATTGGGTCTTTAGCACTCATATAATTATAATTTATATTTTAATTATAATAAAAAAATAATAAATTAAATATTTTTTTGACAGTATTTACTTATTTCATCATCTTTTAAGGAATTAGGATCTTTTTCACAAAACCAACGAGATATTTCAGAATTATTTGGTTTATAGTTACAAGGTATTGAAGAATATTTTTTAGAGCTTTGTCTCATATCAATTGGCATATTTCCTTTAGAAGAATTTCCGAGCCATTTACATTCATAGTAAGTATTTTTAGGATAAGAAGTTCCAAAAAATGGTTGAGGAGAATCTTTTTTATTTATTTTATTTAAATCGGAAATATTTGTACCAACAGGTACATCACCATTTTTCCAAACATTAAGTGATGGGTCAATATTTAAAATCCCTCCAGTATTTTCGTAATCGAAATTAGAATTATATTCTTCATCAGTTTCTGTGTCATCTTTATTAGCGCATTGAGAAGGACATTCATAAGGAGTAACAGTATCTTCTAATACTTTTTGTGCGTAAGTAATCATACCAACTTTTAGTGCATCTAATTTTCTTCCAATATTATAAAGATTAAAGTATTTAGTTAAGTGCACGTAACAAGCAATTGCCAAAACAAAAAATAAAAATACCAAAATAATTAAATATTGTTTTAAAGGTAACTCATTAAATGAAAATAAAATTGTTAAGACAAAAACTATAATAGTATAATAAAGTAAATATTGAAGAATAATAATATTTCTTTCTTTATATAAAATTACTTCTTGCGTTTTAATAATAATTTCTTCTTTATTTTGTATAGTAGAATTCAGTTGTACTATATCATTATAATTATTATTAAATTTCTTATTATATTCATTTAAAAGTTGATTTGTAACATTATTTAAATCTGTCATATATATGTTTATGACAGATTATTTTATAAAAAAAATAATAAAAAAAATTCTAAATTAATTTATTTTGAAAAAAAATAAAACAAAATCAATAATACAATTATTATAATAATATATACTAAATATTTACTATTTGAATTACATTTGTTTTCAAAATTTTCAAATTTTCCTCCAACAGCTTCTTTTAATCCCTTGATATTTATACTTGCCGCCTTAGATTCTTTTATATTTGCTATTTTTCTTGTATTTTCATCATACATCATAGTTAATTCAGGATTATCACTATTAAGATTTCCTAATTCATTTTTGAAGTCATTTACATTTTTCATATCTTTATTAAAATTAAAAATATTTGAATCTATATCAGCACCATTTAAAAGCTTATATGGATCATTTTTTTTATTCAAAGGTGTAATATTTCTTTGAAAAATATTATTGGGTTTGGGTATATTTTCATAAGCACATTTTGGGTCTGCTTCATAGCCTTTTACAGTTCTATAAAATGGATCTTTTAAATTAGTATTTAAAAATGAAGATCTTGAATCATATACATATATCTTCCATGTTGTTTTATTACCTTTTCTTTTTGATTGCCATTGCCATGGTTTTGCACCATTAACACCACAATCTCTTGGAAACCCAATACCAGGGTCATTAAAATTACAAGAACGCCATCTTCCTACTCCTGATATAGCATCTTGCAATGTATTATATAATTCAAAATCACTATTAAAAGCATTTCTTACACCACGACTATTGTCAAACCAATTTTCATGGAATAAACTCCAAACATCAACTCCTTTACTTTGTGTTAATCTTTTATAAACCATAATATTATATTCTGCATAATAACCTGAGTAGCCAACTCTTACAATATACCATGGTATTGGTAGATTATTAATAAGTTGATTAAATATATTTCTATTTTCATATCTTCCACCCCAACCTCTACCAGTTGTAAGAAGTTTCATTTTTCTATAATTAAATTGTACATTATTCACACCATATGTATCTCTGTTTTTATACCATGGGTTTTTTATATAGAAATTTTGATTAGGTTCTTTATTAAAAATTGTATTAGTAAAATTTCGCATACCAGAATATATCCCATTAACTGATACAACAACAATGAAACCTTTTTGATTATTATATTCATTCTTATATTGAAAGAATTCAAATTCTAAATGAATATTTTGTTCATATTTTCGAAATTGTTCTGGAATCCAAAAATCAAACCCATCATTATTATTACGATTTGTTCTTATTCTAAAATGCATTAACCATGGTTTATTAGGAAAAATCCATAATGCTGGGACTCTAACATTATTACTATTACCATAAGAAAAAATATTTCTCCAACTATTATTATTATTTTTTACAGTATAATCTACACTTATTGACCAATTAGATTCTTTTAATATATTATCTAATTCCTTCGTTTTTGAAGGTTCATATTTTAATGTATTATTAGAAAGATTATTTCCATTAAATCTTTTAAATAATGAAGTATTAAATTCTAAATTATTAATATTCATTTGTTTCATTTTAATCCAATAAGTTTCATTTTTAATCCAAACTCTACTGCCGTAATACTCAGTAAAAATATTATAATCATTTCCACCTATATCAGTACCTAATTTAATACTTGAAATACCAATACCATCATTTGCCACTGTTATAGCCAAACCATTAAATTTTTCAGAAGTAAGAGAAAAATTAGCATCAACAGAAGTTAATTCTCCTCTTTTAAAACTAGTACCATCAAAATTTAATATATTACTAACTCTACCTTGTCCTTCTTGGTGTAGATAAACCTCTACTATTTTGTCTGAACTAGCCCATTTTCCATTACCAGTACTTATTTCTAATTCCATATTTATATTAGTATTTCCAGGAATAGTTCTTATACATTTTGTAATATTTTTATTATCTTTATTTATAATATCAAATTTTTGTTGTAAATACATAGAACCGATTCTATTTTGTATATTAGTAACTTGATCTCCATTTAATTTATCCATGTTAAAATCATATTTAACACTATAACCACTAATTTTACTATTATCATCCACTAATTTATTTGGAACTGTATTATATAATTCACAATCACCGTCAATCTTGTCATAAGTATAAGCAACAGCTTGTTTTAATTTTTTACATTCATTTAAACATTGTCCAGGACCTCCAGGTTTTTCATTATAAAAATATGGATTTATTTTATTGACATTTTCAAATTTTTTATTTTGTTTAACAATCATATCATTAACACCAGGTACTAAATTACTATAAATAGAATTATGTAGATTTTTATCACCTTTATTTAATGCAGAAAATGATTTTGTTTTATCATATACGTTTCCGCCTGAGTAACCGGGATTTGCTACAAAATTTTCTAGAGTATTTGGATTAATTAAATTATCACTCATATAATTTAATAAAAGATTATATTTTAAAATATTTATAATAAATTAAAATAATTACAATTTTAATTTAAAAATAAAAAAATAAAAAATAAAAAATAAAAAATAAAAAATAAATTAGTTGCTAAAATAATAATACAAAATCAATAATAATACAATAATTAATATAATATAAATACTTTTGTTATTTTTCATATTATTATCAAAATGTTCAATTTTATCACTAAAATTTTTTTCACTAATTTTAGCAAGTGATGGATTATATGGTTTTTTCCTTTGATATAATTGATAAGCATATCTTTTACCCATAGTTGGGCAATATGTAGCTATTCCATTTTTAGTTGCTTCTTTTAAATTATTACTAGTATAGCATTGGTCACCATTTGTAACTCCATATAACATTTCTCTGTTTTTTTCTGCTAAGTCGTGACAAGCGCCAAGTGATGTAACAGTACCTCTATTATTAGGAAGTAATGTTTGTTGAAAATTATTATTATAACATCCTTTATAACCAAAATTACCTATTGTTTCAGGTGGTTTAGCACATTTGTAATCTAAATTCATACGTGTTGTACAACCGTATAGTTTCCAATGCTCTTGTGCTACTCTAACAGCATCATTTATATTAATTTTTTTACTTCTATCGGGTAATTTATAAACACCAGGCATTCTTACATAACCACGAATATCATTCCATGAACCATATATACCATGTTTCCACATGTGTGCTCTATTTTCATGTTTACTATTTGGTTCATAACATCTACCACCAGATCTACAGAAATTGTGATACTTCCATGAAGAACCATCAGACCATTTCCATGTATTAGAAGATGAAGAATAACTACTATTTCCAAAACGGATAGCACCAATCCAAACTCCCCAGTATGTTGGTGATTTTTTTAAATATGTATCTCTAATATAATTATTTTCTTCTGCACTATTAATACATACTAAGTGACCACCTCTTTTTTTAGCCTCCGTTTCATGATCATACCATGACATATACTTCTTATTATAAATATATTTGTTAGGACTTAAAGCAGTTTCAACATATTCTCTTACAATTGGATTTCCTTCCATATAACATAATGCTTGTCCAAATGTAAGATTTTCCCTACACCTTGCACTTCTTGGTGATTCTCCAATTGTTTTTGAAAAATATGTGTATCCTTTTTTAAAACAAGAACCAGCCCAAATCCATTTTGCCATTGGAGAAAATCTTTTATCTACAAAATAGCGGTCCCGCCATTTAATTAATCGACCATTCCATTTTAAATTATCGTTTCGATTATAACCAATCACATTTGGAGAAATCCAACTTTTTCCGAAATAATAATTATTTGTATTTTTTAAAAAGAATTCTTCATTTGTAATAGGTGTGTTTGCTGCTTTCCATGTTTCATCTGTGAAAATAACAGAACCATTATGTAATTCAATACAAGCAATTAAACAACCAGGTCCTCCTCCATTATAACATTTAAACCCTATATTAAATCCCTTAGGATTACAAGGAACATTATAAAATCTAAATATGCTTCTCCATCCACTCCCACTATATTTTTTTCCTCCTATCCACATATCAAATTTATCATCACATCTGACAGTAATTTTTTTAATTCTATAGTCGCCATTATAAATCATTTTAGCGACTTGAACTTTACATGGAGAACCTTTTGGTCTTCTTAAATAAAATGCTGTTTTTTCATTACTTAAAATTAGTCTTCTATTACTGTTAAATGAATAAGATTTAGAATTAATATCTTTTGAATTTGAAATAATAACTTTATCATTGAAATGTACAACATCTCCAATTTTTTTACCAGAATCTGGTGCAGGTAAAAAATAAAAAACCCAACTTCCACCTCTTATATTTTGAGGTTGTATTCCTTCTGATGTATTACTTAAATAATTCCGTTTAGTAGCATGAAATAACCAAAAAGATTCACCATATGATAAAATATTACCATATTTCCCTCCAAAAACAATTATAAATTGTTGTGGATATTTCCCTCCATGTTCCATAGTAATATGATCTTCAGAAAGTTTCGCAACACGACAACCATATGTACCACAATTTGATGTATTTCCAGTAGCAGACGTATAAGCAAAAGAAAATTTATCACCAATAACTACAGGACATTTAAAATTCATATTTGAAAAACTTTCTATAGATTCTTGAGATTCTTGGGATTCTTCTTTACTTTCTTCGTCATTAGAATCAGATTCATAATTTTCAATTAAATTAGCATCTTCAAATCCTTCAATAAAAAATTCTTTTTGTTCATTAGCATTTGTATTATTACTTTTAACAAAATTATCATCTTCTAATTTATCATTTGTTAAATTAAATGGAATTAATGAACTTTGATTTGCATTCATCTATATAATATAAAAAAATAAAAATATTTAATAAAAATATTTAATAATTAAAATTAGAAAAGAATTATTTATTTACTTTGAAATCTCGTATAAAATAAATATAAGTACTTAAACTCAAAATAAATAATAAAAATATTAAAGCAATTAATGTATAAATAATTTTTTTTTTAAAATTATTTCTATCTGTACTTGTTTTTAATAATTCATTTGTTTTTTCTAAAGATGATTCTTTTTCTTTAATTAAATTAATTTTATCTTTTTGTACTTTTTGTTTTTCACTTAATTCTTTATTATAATTTATTAATTCATCAATTTTATTTTGATTGGTAAAATTTTCAAAATTAGCATTCATTTGATTATTATCATCATAGATTTTTTTTTTTAGAATATTTAATGAATTATCCATAAAATTTTTATTAATATTATGAGATTCTTTATATTGTAATACGTCATTATATTCTTTTTGTAAATTATTATAATCAATAGTTAGTTCATTATATTCTTCTTGACAATCTGTACAGTCATTTGAATTTATTGACATCATCGGTTTTTCTAATGATTGTATTCTTGGTGTTGATTTATTAATTCCACAATCATACATATTTTTTATTTCTTCATCTGATAATGCTCTATTAAATAATGCACATTTTTCTACAATACCGCTTATATTACCATATATTTTATTTCCAATTGCTAATCTAGGTCCAATAATAGCTTGAAATTTTTCTTTAGGAAATGTTATTGGATTAACATTATAACTATCAACTTTTTTACCATTAATAAAAAATGATAATAATCCATTATTACCATCCCAAGATTGTTTAGAAACAATCATTTGTTTATTTGAAGAAGATAAATCAGGAATTATTAATCTTTGTGCTCTAACTTGTACTCCCCATTTTAATATAGGATTCCAGGTACCAATATTCTTATCCATTTTTGAAAATCCAATAGTTTCTAATGGTTTTTTATAACTAATTGGTTTATTTTTTGTGCTATTTTTTCTAGCAGCTTCTATATCAAAAGAAACTATTTCATCATTTGGTTTAATATTGTATAATGTTACTATTAAAGGATCATTAGTGCTATTTTCAGTGAACATACGACCACCTGCTCTAATCATCCAATTATATGGACCATTCCATTCGTCTTTAATATTATAGTATTTATAATCTCTATCACGATATCCTAACTGTCCATTTAAGTTAAAATTTTTCTTTTCAATTGTTGCTTTAAAACCACTTACTTCAATTTTTGTTAAAGTATTTGATTTTATAGCCCAAGATAAACCAGCATTACAAATAACACTGTGTTCACTATTTTTCCCACAATCCTTTTTATCAGGTAATCTAATTACTAGTTTTTTTTCTTGAGGATAATAAGTTAAACCACCATTAGCAGAATCACCATATGTTTTAAGTTTAATTACATTTTGATTTTGATTCAAAGAATTCATAACTGGAACAGGACTTGTATCTTTTCTGGTTCTATTAAAATAATCACTACCATGCATCCATTTTCCATTTTCTTTTTCTGCCCAAACAAGAGAATCAAATTGGTGTTTGCTGTTATCTCCTCCTCCATCTATTTGTAGTCCAAATGGAGTACCAGCTTTAGAATCTAAATTATCTAAAGTAATCCATGAAACTAATGTTTTAGATTTTCCAATAGAAACAGATGGACTACCAAGATTTGTTGAGCAATAACTACCATTAGTTACTTTTAAACCTTTACCTCCAATTAATTGAGCATTTTTTCTTATATTCATAGTTCCAATTTTTCCTGAAATATCATTTAAGGATTTTGTAAAATCCCAATAACCTACAGCATCTGTGTATAAATCATTACAATTATTATTTTCCATTGAATTCAAAGATGTATATTTTACTTCTGTATCGAAAGTTTTAGTAGCAGTATAATGATTACCTATTATATTATTTCCATCTTTTTTTAAGCATTCATATTTTCCTTGTCCATATGTATTTTCAATATAAAATGTTTTGTCTTGGTCTCTTGCTGCTGTACATTTATTTTGAACATCCTGTGTTTGTATTACCTCATTAAATATTGTTCTATTACCTGTATTATCATCTGATTGACGAGCTTTTCCGTCTTTAATTACCATTTTAAAACCTTGTCGTATAGTACCTCTATAAGATACATCATATTTTCCATCTAATGTACCAACCGAATCTTTATTTATATATTTTTCAATTCTTTTAGAAGAAAGAGTAGATGAATTAGTACTTTTATTAAATTTTTCTATATTATTATCATTAATTGGAAAAAGTTCATTTATATTATTAGGATTTGGTGTAAAACATTCAGATTCAAATATTTTTTTACCAGGAAAAGCTTTATCTAAGTTAGTTTTAGAATCATATTCATTGTCTATATATTTTAATGATTTTGGAAAATAAGAATTTAATGAATCCATTACTAATAAAGAATAATATAAATTTATTATTAAAATAAATTTATAAATAAATTAGAAATATATATTTTAGGAACTATTTTTTGGAGTTTTTTTTAAAAAAACATAAATTCCTAATGAAGCCATAAAAATAAATAAAATTAAAGCTAATAATGTATAGATAATTTTTGTTTTATAAGCATTTTTATCTCTACTAACTTGAAGCATTCTAGAACGAGTTAAAAATAATTTTTGTTTATCTAAAATCGCTTTTTCTTGATCTCTATTAATTTTATTTTTTTCAATTAAATTTGTATTTTTTGCATTAATCGAATCTTTAACACCTTTATTAATTGCTTCAACTTCAATTGAACCAGAATCAACTGCTTCAGTATTTGCGTTAAATTGGGCAGTTCCCATATCTTCAAATGATTCCATCATATTAATAATAATATATAAAAAAAATATAAAAAAAATAATTTAAAAATATTAAAATAAAATTAATTATGGAATTAAAAAAAAAAATTATTGAAAATTTAAATAAATTAAAAATATCTTATTATAGTCAAAAAGATAAACAATGGCAAATTAAAGCCTTAAATAATGCGATATTAAATATAGAAAAATACGAAGATGAAATAATTTCAGGAGAAAATTTAAAAAAACATATAAAAGGAATAGGTACAAAAATAAGTATTTATATAGATGAAATAATAAAAAATGGTTACATTAATGATTTAAAAAATAAAAACATAGAAGAAGATTCATATAAAGAATTTATGCAACTAATTGGTGTGGGAAATGCTAAAGCAAAAGAATGGATTTCCAAAGATATCAAAAATATAAGTCAATTAAAAGAAGAAATAAAAAAAGGAAATATTTCTATAACAAACAATATTAATTTAGGTTTAAAATATTATAAAGATTTAAAAGAAAGAATTCCCCGTAAAGAAATAAATTCTTTAAAAGAAATTATGTTTTATTTATTAAAAAATATAGATAAAAATATTAAATTTGAAATATGTGGAAGTTATCGTAGAAATGCTAAAGACTCTGGAGATGTAGATTTTTTAATAACTCATGAAAAATATAATTCTGAAGAAAAAAATTATAAAAAATATAATTATTTAAAAGATATATTAAATTACTTAAAAGAAAAGAACATAATTGTTGATGAAATGACAAAAAATTCTACAAAGAAGTTTTTAGGACTATGTAAAGTACCAGGATATAATTTGGTAAGAAGGATAGATATAATGTTTATAGAGTATAAGTCATTTTACAGTTCAATAATGTATTTTACAGGAAATAAATATTTTAATTTGTATATAAGAAAAAAATGTTTAGAAAATAATTTTAGTTTAAACGAATATTATCTAACAAATTTGAATAATGATGAAAAAACATACTTAAAAAACGAAAAAGAAATATTTGAAATATTAAATATTTCTTATTTAAATCCAGAAGAAAGGAATTTTAGTAGTAAAAAATAATATATGTTATATTTATAGAATGGAATTAAATATGAATAAAAAAATAAACATTCAAACAGCAAATAATAGCCAAGCAATATTGCCAGTACCTATGCATAAACCTCCTGTGCCAAATGTTGCTAGTCCAAATTATTATGGAAAATCACCATATCCGATGCCTTATCAAGTTTCATCTAGAAAAAATGATGAATCGCAATATTGTAATACTTTAGGACCATCACCAAGAAATCAATTATTAAATGTACCTTATGAAGGTGAAAATTGTCCTAAATTTAAAGCACAGCCTTTTAATAAAGATTCATGTTATTTAATGGATAATAAAAGACAAGGAGTTTTAGGAGTAGTTTGTAATCAAAGTGGTGAAAGTAATAATTCAAATTTTGTGAGAGGAAATCAATTTGGTTTAGATTATGAATGGGATTTATTTAATAATGTAAAAAAATTAGATTATACAGTCGAGCAACCAGTACAAAAACCAATGATATTAGATAATCCATCTATTGTAAATGATAATACATCATTTTATCCAACGTCAAATTATTATTTATCTAGAAGTCAAAATTATAATACTTATCCAAAACCAAATAATATGACAGAAAATGGATTACCTACTTATACTTATCCTTATAAAACATTGAATTATTCTAGTTCTCAAATAGAAAATTACATGAATTATGATTCAAATAAAAATGGATTAAATCTGGTTATTATATTATTATCAATATTTATTGTTATAATGATAATGTATTTTATTAAAAGATAAAAAAAATTATTTTACAAGACGATAATAAATATAATCTCCAACTTCAGGGCTTTTACGAATAATTTTACATATTTGATTTGGTTTCATTCCATAATATTTAGCAATAGGGTCATTCTTTAAAATTTTAGGTAGTTTATTTTTTGTAGTACTATATTTATCAAGTACTTCAATTTCTTCATCTTCTGTTAGTATAGTGTGTTTTGGTACAAATTCATGATGTGTAATATTGATAATCATATTTTTATTCATGAATATTTCTACATTTTTATAAATATCTTTTGTAATTTCTTTAAATATAGAACCATTTCCTTTTTCTTTTAAAACAATAATTAACTTAATATCTTCATCTTGGTAGGTTTCAATAGTCTTATTAAGTAAATTTTTTAGATCAGCTTTAGGAATTGTTTTATTTTCATTGTGAAAATAAACATATGCTTTTCCTTTATTTTCATTTGTATTATCAACATAAATATCTATATTTTTATTTTTAAACTTAATTGAAAACTCATCAAATGTTATATTTTCACTTGAAGGAACAGTATAATTCCTGTCTTTTAACATTTCAAGTACAGTTTTTCTAATGTTATATAACGTGTTTCTTTCTTCAAAGTCCATATTATATTATAGCTATATTTCTCTAAGTTTTTTTATATAATAATTATTCAATTTAATATTATTTTTTAAAAAATAATATATTAAACAAAACAAATAAAAACTACACAAAAATTACTAATTATTTTTATGTTTAATATTTAAGAAAATTTTATAAATAGATATAGATACATGGAAAAAATTAATGTATATGATAATTATGATATAGATTTAAATAAATATCCAAGAAAAGAATTAAAATTTAGAATATGTGATATTGTATTGATAACATTTTTTATGAATATAGAAAAACTTAAGAAAATTTGTCAATGTTATAATGAATCATATACAAGTTATAATGAATGTAAAGAATATTATTTTTTTATGGATTTTGAATACGAAAATGAGAAATTAAGAAAAAATTACTCAGCAAAGGAAATTATAACATTAATGCAGAATATAAATATGGATATAAGGGCAAATAATATAAAAAAGTATAGTAAATTAGATTTAATTTTATATTTTTATTTAAAAAATAAAGAGTTTTTTGAAAAATTATTTTCTGATTTAGAAAAAGCTAATATTTTTTATTTTCAAGGTAGAAATTATAATATAAAATTTGATGTACCTTATGATTTTTATAATTATAAACAATCAAATGTATATAGTGCTTTAGAATTATTTGAAATATATAAATATAGTCAATTTTTATTGAAAAATAAAATAATTAAGAATTTACCATTACCTAAATATTTAATTGACTAAAAAAAAAATATATGTTTAATATAATAATGTCAGACCTTGGACCAACTTTTCCAGTAAGTAGCGCACCAACCTATAATGTAAAAAACAATCCATCAGTATTCAATTATAAAGGAAATACTGTTGCTAAACTAAACTATTTGAGACAAATATTGCTTTCAATATCATTTAATCAAAATTTTTTATTATTGGTATTAGATTTAAAAAATATGGGACGTGCATATTATAATAAAAATCCCAAAAGATTCTGTTCTACATTAAGATTAGGACAAGTAGAAAATTATGGAGGAAAACATATTACTGTTTATCTGCCAGCACCTGGTGGATTTATATCTAATTCAATCAGAAGCGTAGATTACGATTTTGTTACAAAAACACCTTTAATGAGAGTTTTAGAAAAACAAAAATTACCAACTTGTTGGTCAAACACTGTTATTGGTGGTACAGGAACATGTGGGCAATTATCCACAACTCCTGGTGAAGCTCAAGTAAAATTAACACCAAACGAACAAGTTTTATATTATTATATTAAAAATGGTGATTTCTTCACAAGAATGTTAAAATTATTAGCATCTTCATTTTATAATAATGCTATACAAAGATTTGAATGTTATACATTAACATTACCTTCCGATTTATACAAAGGAACTCATGCTGAAAGAACATTCACTGTTACAGGAGACTATTTAAGAGAAATATACTCAACATTTTTAAGAAATCAAAGATTAGGATCAACATTAAAATTACCAGCACCTTTAAATATCGATGATACTTATGATATAGAAACAACTGATTTTACTAAAGAAGAATTAATAAAAAAAATGAATAGTAATACAAACAGATTTATAATCTAAAATAATTAATAATTTTTTTTAAAAATTGATTTATATATATTAAATTGATATATATGATTAAATGAATATACCTAATACTTTTGCCATAAACATTGGAATGTATAATGAAAAATATTTGAATATATTAAGAAAAGTATATTTAAAATACAATATATGGGAAAACTATTTATATAATTTCGACAAGTATTTATTTACAATTAATTATTATGATGATAAAACTGTAAGTAATACTGAAAATGATATAGAAAATATTAAAAGAGATTTATTTATGAATTTCTTTAAAAGTGAAATGGTAGACCCAATAATTATTGATAATAGTGCATGTTTAATAATTCGAAAAGAGAAAGATAATATATTACCAAAACTAAATATTGAAGAAGTAACAAAAGAAGATTTTGAATATTTTAATTAAATAGATATTTAAAATTAATTTATTATTTATATACACAATGGATAATCATATAATTTTAAAATGCCCAAATTGTCTTGACTATGTATTAATATATAAAAGTGAATTTAATTGTAAAATTTTTAGACATGCTTATTATAAAGAAAATTATAAACAAATTGACCCACACATGAAAGAAGAAGAATGTATGAGATTAAAAAAACAGGGTATAATATATGGTTGTGCTATGCCATTTAAATTAATAAATGAAAAGGATGAAATATATCTTGAAAAATGTGATTATATCTAATTCATTTGATTAATAAATTCTTCAATTTGAAGTAATCGATTATATTTAGCCACTCTTTCACCTCGAGCAGGAGCACCTGTTTTAATATATTTAGCACCTATTCCGACTGCTAAATCTGAAATTAATGTACTTGTTGTTTCACCAGAACGATGAGATACAATAACGTCCATATTATTTTCAAATAATAATTTAGCAGCTTCTACAGCTTCATTTATAGTGCCGATTTGATTTACTTTAAGTAATAGACTATTAGCCCATTTATTTTCAATTCCTTTTTTAACAGTTTCAATATTTGTTGTATATAAATCATCTCCAACAACCATTATTTTATTTCCTATTTTTTCAGTAAATAATCTCCAACCTTCATAATCAAATTCATCAAAAGGGTCTTCAATACTTTTCATAGAAGGGTGTTTATTGACTAAATTTACATAATAATCAACTAATTCGCCATTAGTTAAAAATAATCCTTCTTCAACTTCGTATTTTTTTGTTTCATTATTATAATATTCACTTGAAGCACAATCAAGAGCCAAGAATATTTCAACTCCTGGAGTAAATCCAGATACAGAAATAGCTTCTTCAATAACAGTTAATGCTTCTTCAGGAGTATTAAGTAAAGGAGCAAAACCTCCTTCGTCACCAAGATTTTTGGAACTAATACCATATTTTTTAACTAATAATTTACCTAAATTATGATAAACTAATGTTACATGATGTAGTTTATCTTTAAATGAAATATTATCTTGGGGCATAATCATAAATTCCTGTATTTTTAATTTTCCTCCGGCGTGTTTTCCACCATTTAAGATATTAACCATGGGCGTAGGTAATTTAAATTCTTTAACAATTTGGAAATTATTTGAAAAGTGTTGAAATAATTCTATATTATTTAATTTTGCGGAAGCAGTTGCTACTGCAAATGAAATAGCAGTTGATGTATTTCCACCCATATTTTTCTTTAATACAGTACCATCATATCTACATAATTCATTATCAAATTTAATTTGATTACTTATATAATCTTGGTTTAAATATAATGAGCCATTAAATTTAGATACATTATGGACAGCATTTTTGACACTTTTTCCTAGATAATCATTATCTTTATCTCTTAATTCTACAGCTTCATTTGTACCAGTAGAAGCACCAGATGGACATGATTCACGTGCAACAAATTGACATTTATTTAAGACATCAACTTCTAAAGTTGGGTTACCTCTGCTATCTAATATTTGTCTTCCATGTAATTTAATGGGACAAATATAATGATTATTAATTATTTTATTATCTAAAAAGTTAATGATATATGGTTTTCCAGTAGGTATTTCAATTTTTGTAATTTCATCTTTTGTAAATAATCCTAATACTACAAATAAAGCTCTTAATGAATTACCATGAGCAGAAATTAAAATATTTTTATCATTCAAATGATTTTTGATAGTAGAATGATAATATTCAGAAACTCGATTACATACATCATCTAAGTTTTCACCATTCGGTGGTTTATCATAAAATCCTCTTCTCCATTTATGAACACAATCTACTCCATATTCATCTGCGATTTGTTGTTTATCTTTTCCGGTCAAATCTCCATAATCTCGTTCATTTAAAGAAGCATCTTTAATTATATTAATATTTTCATTATTTAGTACTAATTCACATGTATGTATTGCACGTTTTAAATTACTTGTAAAAGCCAAGTCAATATTGAAATCTAATTTGCTAATTATTTCTGAAGATTTCATTGCTTCATTGATACCGTCATCGGACAATTCAACATCTTTAAATCCGGTGAATTTATTTTCTTTATTCCAAACACTTTGTCCGTGTCGAATTAAAATTAATTTGCTATTCATTTATAATTAATAATTGAAAAATAAAATAAAAAAAAAACAATATAAAATAATTATATTAAATTTATAAAAAAATATATAATAATTATAATATGAAAAAATTATTTTTTTCACATATACCAAAAACCGCGGGTAAAACAATTGAAGAAATAATTAATGGATATATTTTAAAAAATAAGAAAATGGATTCAATTGGAGAAAAATATTTTCGAGATTTAAAAAAAGATCCAAAATTTAAAAATTATTATGAATATTTTTTAAAAAAGAAATATTTAGATTTGTTAATTAATTATCAAAATAAAACTCATTGGAATATTAATATATGGCATATACCATTAAGTTATTGGAATAATAAAATATTAATGGAATATAAAAAAAGATATATTATTTTTTGTGTAATAAGAAACCCATATGAAAGAGTAGTAAGTGATTTTAAATATTGGATAAAGTTTTATAAAAATATTCAAAAAGGGAGATTAAATTTATATTTTATGAATTTAATAAAAGAAATAAAATATATTTATGATAATGATTTTAGTTTAACAAGTAAAAATTTAAATAGAATGGTAAAAAAATTATATAGTTCAAAAAAATATAAATATGTATTAGATGGTCATTTGATACCTCAATATGAATTTATATATTCATTACATGAAGGGAATCTTATAAAAATACCAGATGTAATTTTGCGTTTTGAAAATTTACAAAAAGAATTTAATGAATTTAAGAATTTTCTTGGATTATCTATATCAAATTCAAAAATAGTGAATATTCATAAAAATCCTACAAATTCAAATTTAAATATACATTCATTATCTGATGAATCAAAAAAAATTATTTATAAATATTATAAATTAGATTTCAATATTTTTTATTCAAAAATATGAAATTTAGGAATGTTTAGTTAATCATATATTTAACTATCATATTATGGTTCAATTACAATATTTTCAAGTTCATGTTCATCATTATTTTGTTTATTAGAAATAATACATTTCATATTTGATAAACAATCAGAAAACATATATAAAGAAAACAAGCAAGTCAAAAAAATAGTTACAGTAATTGTTAAAATGAGTAATAAAATATCATTTCTACTATATAATTCTATTATAGAAGTAATAAGAAGTATGAATGTTATGATAAATATTGGTATATTAATCATCCTACCACAGGATTCAATTTCTTTTTCAGTTGTTGGCATTTTCAATATATAATATAAACCATGTAAGTAATTAAATATTAATACAAGTTTCAATTTTTTTATTCATATAATTCAATAATTTTAGTTACAACTTTATGACGTACAATATCTTCTTTATTCATTTCAATTAAATCAATACCGTTTTCATTCATGTCATTTTTTTCTAAATAATTTTCTTTTAATCTAGAAATTAAATCATTCAATCCATTTTTATTTTTATTTTGGTTTAAATCACCATTAACTATCATTTTAGAATTTACTCCAATACGTGTTAGAAGCATATACATTTGCTCAATACTAGAATTCTGCATTTCATCAGCAATAATGATTGAATTTTTAAACGTACGCCCTTGAATAAATCCTAAAGGACTAATTTCAATTATACCATCTTTAATAAATGATTCAATTTCATTTTTTGTAAAATATTCATTAAATATGTCAAAAATAGGTAATGTCCATGGATACATTTTTTCATTAATTGTTCCAGGGAGATGTCCTAAATTTTCTTGAATTGTTACAGTTGGTCGTGTAATAATAATTTTTTGATAATTTTTATTTTTAATATTTTGAATAGAAAAATCACAAGCAAGTGATGTTTTTCCACATCCAGCTGGTCCATTACATATAATTAAATTATGATTAAGGTTATAAATAGACGACTTATATTCTTTTTGTCCTAATGTTTTGGCGTTATATAATTTTGGAAAATTATTTTTAGAATACTGTCGTACATTTTGATTTAATGAAGATGTATATTTTGGTAGTAAAAATAATAAAAGCATAGTTCGCATTTATAATATATAGTATAATTGATTTTAAAATACTTTATTTTAATATTTAAATAATTTTTTACACTAAATTTAATTATTCAATTGGAAACAAACAAAATGTGTCATCGGACAGTTCATTATTAGAATTACTTTCATCTAAATCATGAAAAGGTTCTATACATTTTTTTGAATGATTTTCATTAAATTTCTGTGATGAATAAATTGTTATACTTAAAATATATTCTCGTACATAATATTTTTGAGTATACAAGAATGTAGATGTACTGCTTGAAAACATATTTATTTCAATCTACTTAATTATGAAAATATTAGGTATGTATCAATTTTTATTTTTTTTTTATTTCATTTTTTGAACATGTATTATTGAAGATTGTTTTTTTATTATTAACACATAATGAGTAATTTTTTTGATTTTTTTCGAATGTTTTAGGGTCTTTTAGATTAGTTTCTTTGTGTAAATGTAAATGTTCAGATACTCCATTTTTAAATTCAATTTTCTCTGAATTATCATCTTTATCTGTTAAAAATGACCAACAATTTTCGTGTTTATGTGTTTTATATAGATTAGAATTTATATTTTTATCTTTTAGATATTGAAACATAATTTGAGAATGAGTTACAATATGAATTATATTATTATTTTTAAAATTTTTTGAAGAATGCCACTTTATAAATTCTTGTAAATCTCCATCATCTAAGAATCTAGTATCGCGACATTTAGGACCTATTGTATCTTCAATTTTTGATTTATCTTTACAATTAAAAATATATTCATTAACAGTTTTTGTAAAAATAAATTTTTGTCTATTATAATTATTACCATTTTTATTTTTTAAAAATTCTGGAGGTGGAGGTATAGTAATTTTAATTTTATCAGGAAAATTTATAATTTCTCTAAATATTTTAAAATATTTATTTAAAAAAGTAGAAAAATTATGAAGAGTTTTTGTAATTTCTTGAGGATAATTTCCTGTTTTAAATTCTAAACCATAAGCAAGAACTATTTTTTCTTTTAAATAAGGTGCAACATATAATTCTAATGTATTTTTATTATTATTTTTTGTATTATTTGTTGTATTATTTTTATTTTTATTTTTAAAATTTTTATTTTTAAAATTTATTCCATATAATATAAACGCTGTTATCCATGTTCTTAATAGATTAGAAACAAATACTCTTTTTGAAGTAAATCTTTTTTTGTTGTCGTCAGCAAATCGTGTAGTATGATAAATTCCATACTGTGTTGCTGATGGTTCTGTTAATTTCCAAGGTGCTGAAAATATATTATTACATGATTGAATATGTCTTGTAAATTGATATCTAATTTTATTATTATTATTACTCATATAATAATTAATAACAAAAAAAAAATATTTATATAAATAAATGAAAAAAATAACATTTTATGGTGAAGAAAAATATATGTATATTACTTCTATTTTATTTATAATACCTACGATGTATGGATATTATAGTAATTTTAAAATTTTATCATCATTTAATTTATTATCAACCTTAATATCATCAAAATTTTGGAAAACAGGAAATAATGATATATATAGAAAAATAGATTTAATTTATCAGCCTATAAATGCATCTATATTTTTCATATATGGAAATATGAATTCAAATAATAATAGTCTTTTTATACCTGGAAATTTATTATTTTTTAATGGATTATATTACTATCGTAAATCATATCTAGAATACAAGAAATTTAATCGTTTTTGGTATATTAATCATTTAATATTTCATTTATCAATGATTGGTGCAAATATATTAACCTATAAGTCTTTAAATATTAGTTTATAAAATATATATAATATTTCAATAAAATATTATGAAAGAAAAAATTAATTTAATATATTTTGAAGAAAAAGTAGAAAATGGTAATTTTGGAGATGAGATTTCAAAATTTATTGTTGAAAAATTACTTAATAAAGATAAATATGAATTAGTAATTAATCAAAAAGATATTGATAAAAATTTAATATGTATAGGTTCATATTTACATGCTGCTAGGAATGGATTTTATATATATGGTACAGGAATACGTACAAATCCACCTGTAGAAGGTAGTCATGGATATACAAATTTGAATGTTTGTTCTGTACGAGGTCCAATTACATATAATTTTTTAACAAATAAAAATATAGAATGTCCAGTAATTTATGGAGATCCAGGATTATTACTTAAATTTTTTTATAAGCCAAAAAAAATTGAGGAATTGAAGAATAAAATAGCATTTATTCCACATAAATCAAATTATTTAAAATACAATGATAAAAATTGTGATAAAAATAAATTTCATTTAATTAATCCTAGACAAGATTGGTCTAAAGTAGTAGATCAGATGTGTTCATGTAAATATATAGTTTCAGCAAGTCTTCATGGATTAATATTGGCGGATACTTATAATATACCAAATGTAATGATAAAAGAATATGAACTTTCTGAAGGGGAATTGAAATTTAAAGATTATTATATAAGCCAAAAAAGGAAGTTTGTGTATATTAAAAAATTGGAACAATTTAAAGAAAAAATGTTACATTGTGAAGGGAATAAAATAGATTTAGAAAAATTAAAAGAAGCATTTCCATTTAAATAAAAATTGATTAATTCCACAATCTACAATTAAAGACAAAGACAAAGACAAATACATAATACATTATGGAAGAATCTATTTTACCAGGAGAATATTATTTAGGCGATCCATCTTTCGTCATTAATGAAGAATTATATTATGATGTTTATGGTGAAGAATATAATTTTGATTCGGGAAAATTTGATTTAACGAAAAGAGAAGATTTTATTATTGTACATAATACACACAATGGTGATGGAATATTTGAAGATACAAAAAAAAGAAAATATAAAGTTGAGTCAGGATTAATTGGTTTAGTACCAATTAAATTAGTAAATAATATTGACATTGCTAAAAAAAAGGGAAAAATATTCAATTTTCCAAATAATGTCAAGTTTATTTATGATGCTGGAATATTTTATATTAAATCTGGAAACTATATTATTGAAATAAATACAATTAATGAAGATGAATATGAAAGTGAGCATGAGGAACACTTATTAATTGATGGACAAAAAACAAATCATAAAGATGAGAATGATACAAGTTCAATTGAGGATATGTATGATGTTGATGATTCTGACGAAGAAGAAGAAACAAAAAATAAAAAACCAATCTTTTTTAAGAATTAAATGAATGAAAATTTTATAATTACTGGAATATTTTTTTGTATTCCAATATATTTAGATTATTAAGTAATATGATATAATCATTAATTTGTTTGGATAATAAATTCTTTTTTAAATAAATCATGTTTTCATTTTCCTTATTTTTATAAAAATAGTCATATAAAGTAAAATAGTATTTATATTTCAAAATGGCATTTTCTAAAATTGTTTCATTAAAGTGGATTATTTTATTTTTTAGTTCTTTTTTTTCATTTTTCAAATAAGATTTATTATTTAAGAAATTGGATATAATAGGTTTTGTTTTTCCCAAATCACTATTTTTTTCGTATAGTTCATTCATAACATTATTTAATTCATGTAGTTCATTTTTACCAATACCATTAAAATCTTCACAAATAATTGAATAACTAATATCTATTTTATCTTCAATAGTATATCGATGATATTTTAAAGATGTTTTTTTAAAATAATTACGTATTATTTGTAATAAATCAATCATTGTTTCACAAAAAACACCAGGAACATTTAAAATACAAGAACCACCTAATGTTTGATAATTTAAAACAAATACAATATTATTGAATAATAGATGAGTATAATAATCAGTTTTTGGAAATTTTTTATCTTTAGCTATTATTTCAGGACCAAATTCCAATTTAATTACATCAAATGATTGAATTTCATATTTATTCATTTTTTGTTTTACAAAATGTAAATTATTTGTTGTTTTTAGATTAAATGCAATTCTTTTTGAAGGTTTTGATAAATTATAATCTTCATTTTTATTAATATATTCGTCGGGAATCATATGAGATATTTGCTCAAATGAATTTAATCCACGTACATCTTTAATAATAGTATAATAAGTATCTAAGTCTAATTTTTTGAAAAATCCAGGTTGTTTAATAATTTTACGAAATTCATTTTGCTTTTTCTCTGTTTTTGAATAATCCTTATAACCATCTAAAGTAATATATGGATAAACATTTTTTTTAAATTTCCCATGTACAGGGAGACAATGAATTGTATGTAAATAAGTTATATTTTTTTTATTAGGTAAATGAATTTGTGATAATAATTCATATTTTAAATAGTCTCTTTTTATTTTTGAATATTTTAGATTTAATTCCATAAATTTATAGAAATGATAAAACCGAATTGGGTCTATTGAATTATTGTAAAATTTTTTGAAAAAGATATTAAACTGTTCTCGTATTAATGGTCGATTTCTAGAAAACACTTGATTATCTAATGTTTTCAGTTTAATTCTATTCAAAACACTTTTATGATATAACTTTTTATATTCTTTGTGTAATTTATTATATGTATTGAATAATAATTTTTTTTTTACTAGTTTTTCTTGTGAAATTTTATCATACTTAATATCAAATATTATAGGATTTTTACTATTTTTAGATATATCTAAAGATGGATAATCTGTTGAAATTTTGGAAATAAAATTATAAATTTCTTTTTCTTTTGCTGAAAAATTTTGTATATTTTTCTTTTTAAAAATAATTAATGAATCGATAGATAACATTGAAATTTCATTCATTTTAATTTGAATAAATGTATCAATATTTATTTTAATAGAATAATCATAAAAATGTAAATTATTACTAATAAATATTCCATTAAATTTTAATAATTTAAATAATTCATCCATAATAAAAATAATATTGTATATTGGAAAATCAGTATTAAAGTAAATAATATCAAATTTAGTTTCAGTATTTTCTAATTCAATTAATTTTGTAATAATATTTATACTTGTTTTTTCTCCATCATGACTATCATTGGTTAATCTAGTATAAGAATATTGATTGGATTTAAAATAAGTTTTTAAAAAATTATGAAATAATGATGATTTTTGATTTATTTCAAAAATATTAATTTTTTTTTTCTTTTTGAATTTTAATAAATTTTTTTCCATTAAATTTTTAAAATTTGGAATTTCATTCATCCTAATATAAATATATATATTTTTTAAAAATAAAATATTTACTTTTATTAGTAATATGTATGCATTAGGAAAAATACATTATACAGATAAAATACATCATCATGGATATAATCGTTTTTATGAAGATTATTTATCAAAATATAGAAAAAAAAACTTTAATTTTCTTGAAATTGGAATGGATTATGGCGAAAGTATGAAACTATGGAAAGATTACTTTAAATCCGCAACAATTTATGGATTAGAAATACAACAAGAATATCAAGAAGAAAGAATAAATGTTATAAAAGGTGACCAAAGTAACATAGATGATTTAAAGAAATTAATAAAAATAACAAAAAATTGTGATGTAATATTAGATGATGGAAGTCATGTACCAGAGCATCAACTAATATCATTTAATTATTTATTTGAGAATTGTTTAAGTGAAGGCGGGGTATATATAATTGAGGATATAGAAACATCATATTGGAAGAAAGGTAATTTGTATGGTTATCCAATTAAAAGTGGTTCAAACGCAACCAATAATATAGTTAATATATTTAAAGATATTTTACCTATTGTTAATCGTGAATTTTTAGTTAAAGAAGAACAAGAAAAATTACACAAAATAAATAAAATAAATAAATATGCATTAGATAATATATCATCAATAAATTTTGGAATGAATTGTATAATTATAAAAAAAATGTCAAATTTTGAAAAAAAGAAATTTTTTAATCGAAAATATAGATTTGATAAATTTTTATAATTCAATGTCAAAATTAAAATCATCTAATAAACCACCATTTAAAATATTGTTATCCTCATTTTTTAGTATATCATATTTATTAATAATTTTAATTTTATGAAATGAAGAAACATTAGGACTAAGTAAAGAATCTAATATTCTCTTTTTATGTATATTAATACTAATTAAGTCTAAGTTAGTATTATCCACAAATGGACGTTCATCCATGCCTTTTGAATCAACTTCATTTTCTATATTAATAGAATGTTGATTTAACTTTTCATTAAAATTATTACTAAAATTGTATTTTTTATTATATAAGCACATTAAATGTAATATAAAATAAAATAATGTCATGATTACTTCTTTTTACAATAATAATTTTAAATATAAATAAAATATAGATTATAATAATATGAATGATAGATTAGACTATATTCTTTCTAACTGGATATTTATTTGGTTTTTAATTTATTATTCTAAGCTATTAAATGTACCAAATCCAAAATTTGCTTTAATCATTGGACTAATGTTATCATTACCAATATTAATTATATTAATTTATAAAAATAATATAAATACTCATAACATCAAATTTAGTATAGTATTATTAATTACCAAAATAATTCCATTATATATATTGAGAAATAATGAAATCAATATTGTAGATATAATTGCTTTTGGATTATTATTTATACTAAATATAGTATATATATCTATTTTTGAAGGCGGCATTGATAATTGTGTAAAAATATTAATAAAAAGAGCAACAAATGGTATTGAAGGAAGATTAAATAATACATTAATGTATTGTTTTAATAAATTTTTTTAAAGATTAACTTTTTTCTTTTGTCCATGTTTGTCCAGAAATAGTAAATGAATAAGAAGTATTATCAGAATTAGGACCATATTGTATATTAGAACCTGTTTTAATATTTTTTAAAATCTTCAAAACATATTGGGAAGCAGCACCATTGTCACCAGTATAAGTAAAAGAATTCCAAAAATCATCTACAATAGTATTAAAATTACAAGATGTTAAATTAGATTCTAAAATGTTATCATGTACAATTCCAGTATTAATTTCTCTTATTACATAAGCTGGTGCATTATTTACAACTCTCTTTCGAACAATTATAGATGTTTTATTTTCGTAAATTACATTATCAGATAATTGATAAATATAAGAAGTCATTATATATTTAATTAGAAAATTATTTTTGAATAATTAAAAATAATTGTCAAATTATTTTATATTATGAAAATAATGTAAGTATATAAAAGGATTTACACCATTAATAAATATTTTATATAAATCACCATATTCTAATTGTTCATTTATGTAATCATTTTCAAATGATTTTACGAAATATTTAATAGTATTACTTATTAAAATTAAATAATTATTTTTTTTTACTAAATGTAAAAAATCATAATCTTCACAATGGCTATTTTCAAATTGTATAGAATCAAATATAGTTTTTTTGACGATGAAACTGATACCAACATCACATGGTATTATATCTTTAGATTCTAGTGAAGGAAAAATTTTTAAATCTTTATTAATCATTCTATAAATAAATAAGTCAAACTGAAATATATTTGTTTGTTTTAAAAAATATTCGACATAATCAGTTGATATAGTATCATCATCATCTAAAAAAGCAACCCATTTTGTATCTACATATTGTAAAGCAAATTTTCTAACTTCACTAGCTTGATTAATAACACATGATGTTTTATTTATTTCATAAATGGAGAATTTGTCATCATTCAATGTTTCATTTAAGTTATTTTTACATCCATCAAATACAATAATGGCTTTCCAATTTTGAGAAGTTTGATTTGTTAAAGATTCAATGCTATATTTTAATGATTCTTTACCAATACTGGGTATTATAAATGTTATAATATCTTTATCAATATTTATATTCGTATCTATATCCATAATTTAAATAGTAAAAAAATATCCTTCAGTGGACAAATATCCGGATATATTATGTTTATCTAAAATAGTTATATTTTTATATTCTAAATTTTTGTTAAAATATTGATTTAATAATATTTCTAATGTTTCACCATGTTTTAGTTTATCTAAAAACGAATGAAAACAATTTTTTAATAAACTTAGATATCTATATTTTATTTTATAAAATAATGATGCATAAGAATTAAAATTATTATCCCATAATACAAATTGATTATTATCATTACTATAAATATTGTAATTAAAATCATCGTTTAAAAAATATCTACCCGATATTTTAAAAATATTATCAAATACTAAATTATGTTTATTAATGTAATCAAATGCTTGAAGCATTAATGATATTTCACCAAAACCTTTATATAAACTATTAATGTTATTCTTAATTTCTAAATTATCATAATAATTAGAATAATAATCAACTTCATTTTGTAAAAATGATTCCATATGTTTATAATATTTTAGATTTGAGCATTCACAAAATATTATAAAACAATTAGGAATATATTTTTTAATAGTTTTAATAGTTTTTTTAGTTTGCTCAAATCTTTCATGTATGTCGAATACACTTCTAGTATGATAATAACTCAATTTATTTTTAGATATATTTAAAACAGAAGTAATAATAATTAAATTCTTATTGTTTATGTTTTTATCAAAAATAGTTTCTATATTTTTTACTTTATCTATAATATTATATTTTAATGATTGATTATAAATAATTGAATAATTATCATTTAAATTATCATAATAAAGGTTATTTATTTTATCAATAATTTCATCATCATTGTTTAATAAATAGCCATTAATGTTATTTTTTAATATTTTTTTTAATCCATAATTATTTCGGGCAATAATAGGAATACCGTAAGATAATGCTTCTAAGCAAGTATATGAACCTGTTTCAAATTTAGAAGGAATTAATAAATAATCTATGGATTTATAAATTGTATGTATATCATTATATTCAATTTGTCCAATTAATTCTATATTTGAATTTTTAATTAATTCATTAAATGTATTATTATATTCATTTATAAAAAGGTTATTTTGGCTACCAAATATTTGAATACAAATGTTAGAATTATTTAATGATAATGTGCATAATTTTTTAAAAAAATCCAGTGGTATTTTTTCTTCAACAATTCGTCCAATAACACCAATAGTTATAAGTTTATCATTTATTATTTTATTTTTTTTTTGATTATGAATATCAATCATTTCATTTTTTGGTATTAATGGTATTCCTAATGAATTAAAATAGTTATGTGGAATATTATTCCATGATTGATGTTTATTTTCTTCATTATATAAATGAATACATTTTGAAATATATAAATGTTCAATATTTTTATTATAATTTATAGCAGAATGGATAACATGTATTGTTATATTTTGGTATATAAAATTTTTATAAATACTAGCATCAATATATTGTGAATAATGGTCTATAATAAGAGATGGATTTAATATATTTAACAAACTAAGTAATTCATAATTATCATGGAAATAAAAACAAGTAAAGTTATCTAAATTTGTAGTAATATCGTAATTTTTATTATTTAAAAATAGTAAAATATAATTATATTTATCATGATTTCCATATTCATTAATATTTAACATAAATTTTTCAATACCACCAGTAAAGAAATAACCCATTACATGAATTATATTTATTTTATGGTCTAATGAATTATTTTTTTTAAAAAATATGTTATTTTTATAAAATGAAGAAATATTTTTTAGATTTGTATTATCAATTTTGGGATATGTTGAATGATTTAATGTATTTAGTGAATTATTTAAAATAAATTTTAGTAGAAAATAATAAATGTATTTTTGATGTTGTTTATGAATATTCCAAGAATATCCCCAACTATGATAACAATAACTATTATTATAAAAAACAATTGGTTCATTGTCTATTTTATTTTGAAAGGTATAATTGTAAAAATAGGAAGGATTAAAAAAACTATGATTTTTATATTTAGATATAAATTGATTATGGAAATTAGTAAAAAAAACTGGTCCAGTTTGGTGAGGAATATTTTTATATTGGAATAAATGATAATTAAATTCAATATTTAATATAATTTTTTTTAAATAATTATTGTGTTTATTGAATCCCATGAGTCCAATAGCAATAAACTTATCACTTTCAAATGCACTAAACATATCAATATTGTTTAATAATTCTTCAATATTTTTGATAGAATAAAAATCAGAATCTACATATATACCACCGTAATTATATAATATTTCATATCTTGCTATGTCAGATTTTTGTGCATATGTTAATGATTTATCATAA
>Ga0206125_10001359_pt1 | contig 28699 bp, 29 predicted proteins | sample Helgoland_Spring_4_FD_148598 | JGI IMG/M metagenome (GOLD analysis project Ga0206125, IMG submission 148598) | Pelagic subsurface seawater microbial communities from Kabeltonne, Helgoland, North Sea - Helgoland_Spring_Bloom_20160331_1 | ecosystem: Environmental > Aquatic > Marine > Epipelagic ... | reverse complement strand
GGCGCGGAATCTCCGGAACAGCTGGCGAGCAGAAAAGGGAGGGCAATCAATGGGAACAGTCGCGAAATCATGGGAGAGGGGGAAATGATGTTGTAGCACCAAAGATGAGGTGGGCGCGGGTTTTCTTTGCGTGCAAAATACTCCGTCATGAAAGAAAGAGCCACAGCCCTTATGCACATCCGCAGTGCAGGATTCCTGATGGTGTTGGGCATCGTTGCCGGCGCTTTTGGGGCACATGCTTTGGAGGGGGTATTGGACGAGCGGGGCATGGCGTCTTTTGAGACGGCATCGCGCTATGCGCTCCTGATGGGAGCAGCGTTGACCGGAGCGTGGGCCACTGGGGAACACCGTGGCCTGGCCTGGGTGCAGTGCGGCGCATGGTTATTTTCTGTCAGCATCTTTCTTTTGGTAGCCGACCGTTACTGGAGCTGGGGTTATTCGGGTGTGTGGGGGCCTGTCACGCCATTGGGAGGAACATTGATGATAGTGGGGTGGCTCTTGTGGATGATTCGATTCGGAAAGAGGGGGTGAGGCAGTAATAAATACAGGATTTTTCTGATAGGGACCCTCCTGCTCAAACGCACTTGATGCGATATCTTTGGCCCAGGCAAGCAATGATCTGCCTCACATCATGGTACACCAAGGAAACACCCCTTTCCACCCCAATCTGAATAAGATTGGATTGCGCAGAGCTCGCAACATATGGTGGAATCTTCCCCCAGCACGCCTCATTGAGAGGACGTTGCTCGCAGGCGAAGGCAAACTGACTTCTACTGGCGCTCTCGCCGTCGAGACTGGCCGATATACAGGCCGAAGTCCACTGGATCGATTTATTGTCAAAGACGACGCGACCCGAGAGGAGGTGTGGTGGGGAGACATGAATCAGCCCATTGAGTCCGAACAAGCCATGCGCCTGCATGCCGATATGATGAAGTACATCGATGGCAAAGGCCTGTACGTTCGCGACGCATTTATAGGAGCGGACGCTGAATTCCGGAAAGGTGTGCGTGTCATGACGGAGAAGGCTTGGTCCAATCTGTTTGCTTTCAATATGTTCATTCGGCCGACAGCCCAGGAGGTTGGCACTTTTGATCCAGACTGGCATGTGGTCTGTGCGCCAGGGTTTATGGCCGATCCAGAAAGGCATGGGACTCGCCAAGCCAATTTTGCCATTCTCGATTTCACCCATCGCCGCGTACTGATTGGAGGAACAGGGTATACAGGTGAAATCAAAAAAGGCATGTTCAGTGCCATGAACTTCCTCCTTCCTACGGAGTCCAACGTCTTGCCCATGCATTGCTCTGCCAACGAGGGGGCTGATGGTACAACGGCGGTGTTCTTCGGTCTTTCGGGAACGGGAAAGACCACGTTGTCAAGTGATCCCCTGCGCAAATTGATCGGAGATGATGAACATGGCTGGGGTCCTCAAGGAATTTTCAATTTTGAGGGCGGATGCTACGCCAAGACCATCGATTTGGATCCTGCCCGCGAACCTGACATCCATGCGGCGATCCATCACGGAGCGATGCTGGAAAACATTGGTTTCGAAGCAGACGGTGTAACACCAGACTATGCAGATGCTCAAACGACGCAAAACACCCGCGTCAGTTATCCCATTTCCCACATTCAAGGCGCCAAGCCTTCTGGAAAGGGGGGGCACCCAGAGCACATTTTCTTTTTGACCTGCGATGCTTTTGGCGTTTTGCCACCGCTCGCTCGCTTGGATACGCCAACGGCGATGTACCATTTCATTAGCGGCTACACTGCAAAAGTGGCGGGAACGGAATTTGGTGTCGACGAGCCCAAGGCGGTCTTTAGTGCGTGCTTCGGTGCCCCCTTTTTGCCGCTGCATCCAGGTCGCTATGCCGATATGCTCGGAGAGCGCATGGCAGCTCATGGGGCTAAGGTGTGGTTGGTCAATACCGGTTGGACCGGAGGCCCCCACGGCGAGGGCCACCGGATGCGGCTTAAGGATACGCGGGCTTTGCTCGACGCGGTATTGAATGGAAGCATGGATGATGCGCCATTCCGCCGCTGCGAGCGGTTTGGATGGGAGGTGCCTTTGAGTGCGCCAGATGTAGACGATAACCTGCTCGACCCTCGCAATACGTGGGCCGATCACAATGCATTCGATGCCAAGGCTGACTTGCTGGCTGACCGCTTTAACGCCAACTTTTTGCAGTTTGCAGCTGGTGTGACGGAGTCGGTGCGTGAAGCCGCCCCCAAAGTCATGGCCTACGTCAGCTGACCACGCAGTGTGAATGATGTTTGAAAACCTGGGGTGCACCATCCCGGGTCATGGCTTTCTTTGTCTTCATGCGTCGATTCTACGCTCCAAATATTCAACCCGGCCCGCATACGCTAGGGCCAGACGAAGCGCGCCACCTCGTTCAGGTGTTGCGGGCGCGTTTGGGTGACTCAGTGGAATTGGCGGATGGCCGCGGCGCTGTCTTTCCTGCCGAAGTGGTCTCAATGGGAAAGCGAGAAGCACTGCTCATGGTGGGCGCGCCGGAATGCCATCCAGAACCCACACCGCACCTGACGCTGCTGGTCGCCCCGACCAAACACACGGATCGGTTTGAGTGGTTTTTGGAAAAAGCCTGTGAATGTGGGGTTTCACGGATTCAACCCATTTGGACGGTGCGCAGCGAGCGCAAGGTCGAGAAGTATGAACGCTGGCACCGCACCTTGGTAGAGGCTATGAAACAATCGAGAAGGGCGTGGTTGCCAGAACTGGCGCCGGCTGCTCCACTTCAAACGGCTTTGGAAGCACTGGAGGAAGGTGTGTGGCGCGGATTGGCGCATTGTCCTGTGCCTGAGCACCCTGAGTGGGAGCGACAGTCCATCGTTCAGGCCCTTCCCAAGGGGAAAGGCGCTGTGATCGCGATTGGGCCCGAAGGTGATTTTAGTCCCGAAGAAATTGAGCGCTTTGGAGCGAGTGGCTTTACGCCTGTGACCATGGGGGAGCACCGTTTGCGGACGGAAACAGCAGCCATCTATGCTGTTCAAGCATTTCACATCATCAATTCTCAGCCATGAAATCCCTCTATCTGATCCTCCTCGCTGTGCTGGCGGCCGGCGCATTGTACGTCACAAACCCAGACAGCGCGTCTTTCTCAGTGTTCCTTTCTCACCATGTTCAGGAGGAATTGGCAGACGATGTTCCGGGAGAAACGGAATTGGGTAAAAAGTTGCGCAAGGGGTTGGGCCAAATCGCGGGTGCGGCCGGAGCACAATTGGCCGAGCGACAAGATTGGTATTTCGCTTCAGTTTATTCCATCGATATCGCTGGAGACCCCCATGTCTTTTTGGGCGTAGCGGGACATTTTTTCCCAGTAAAATCGCGTTAGGACCAGCGCTTAATCGCGGCCATCCTGATCCTCGTCGGTGGGACGGGGAGCTTGGGGCATGGGCATCCAGTGGGTAACGGCCTTGAAGTACTGATTCGAAGCGCCTTCTCCTGACCAAAAGTGACGGCCATGGCTGTCGGCACGGTCAGACTGGGAGGAAAAGAAATTCTCCATGAAGCGGAGCACAATCACGTCCCGCATCTCAAAGCTCGCCTTTCCTGGCATCAAGACTTCATTGTTTGGTACCACGGCCAAGACGCGCTGCCCATTGCTTGGGAGGCGGTCCTCACAGTCAATCCAGCCGGAGCTGGTATCGGAATGGTCTTCCATGATCAATGGCCATTAAAAGTAGGTTTGCGCTTCTCGAGGAAGGACGACACACCTTCTTGGTAGTCCCGTGTACGGGAAGCTGTGCCTTGAAGTTCCAATTCGGTCTCGAGTTGGGCACTGAATCCCTGTTCGAAAGCCCGGTTGAAGGCTTCCTTGGTCAGGGCCAAGCCTTGCGTAGGCATCGCGGCCAGATGGGTGGCCAATGCCATAACACCAGCTTCAAATTCCTCCACGGGAATGGCTTGGTGGATCATGCCCATGGCAGCCGCATCTTCAGCCGCTACAGGTGTTCCTAGATAGGCGAGGGCCGTGGCGCGCTGCAGCCCCACTAGCCGGGGAAGCATCCATGTGCCGCCACTGTCGGGAATGAGCCCGATTTTGGAGAAAGCCTGAATAAACTTGGCGCCTTCGGCAGCCACACACAGGTCGCATGCCAAGGCGATGTTGGCACCCGCACCTGCCGCAACGCCGTTGACCGCGGCGACCACGGGCTTTTTGAGCCCTCGAATGAGCCGCACAGTGGCGTTGTAGGATCCGCCCACAATCTCTTCGAACGTGGGCGCGTCCTCACCCGTGATTTCCTTCAAGTCCTGCCCTGCACAAAAGGCCTTGCCAGCCCCCGTCAAAACCACGCACCTCACCGATGCATCAGCATCGGCTGAACGCAGTTGTTCTTGAAGGGCTGCGGCCATGGGCTGCGTGAAACTGTTGAATGCAGCAGGCCGGTTCAAGGTTAACGTCAGGACCGCACCTTCCCTGAGTTCAAGAATGTTGTCGTTAGGCATTGTCCGCAATGTAGCGCGGCTTTTATCGCGCGACCACAAGCCTTCGTGAGGCCGATCCTTGAGTGTGGCGCACCTCCACGAGGTATGTGCCTTGCTCCAGATCCTCGACTTGAATACCCTGTCCTTTCTGAGGCGCGGCGTATGAGGTCACCAAACGTCCTGCCGCATCGCGAATCAGCACTTCTTGAACATTCCAATCCGTAGGGAACATCAATTGGGCCGAGGATGAAGTGGGGTTGGGGAAAATGGAGAATGAAGCGCTGAGCTGCTCCTCGAGCACAGATACGGTCCCGAGTGTGTCGCAAAACAGGCCAGTGCAACCGTTGGCGTCTTCCACTTGAAAACAGTACACGCCGTCGGGTCCCCCTACGAGTGCAAGAATGCCGTCGTCGTTTGTGACTGGAGGAAAGCCGGTGGCGTTCAAGTCGCCATCGGTAACTGTGAAGTTGTAAGGCGGGGTGCCACCAGAAACTGTGATTTGGAAGAATGGAGACGTTGTAAAAGTGGCTGTGAGCTCCGTACACAGGCTCGAGTCAGGAAGGGCACAGGGGTCAAAACTGCACGCTTCCGGGTCGTTGCATCCAAAGTCGAAGTTGCTTGCAGGAGCTGTATAACCATTGTAGAGTGGCCAATACCATCCCGTTCCATCATAGACTGTGGTGAGGGTGTCTCCGAAAAACCCACTCACAGCGGTCAGTTCAGTGCCACACACATACACGCTCTGCGAAATCAAGTCATTGTAGAGGATGTCAAAACCTGTAGCCAACATCAAGTCCGCGACTTCAGGTGTGATGAACCATTCGTAACCGGCATCCATTCCGCCAGAAGAAGGCACCAAAGTGACGAATCCGTCGTCGGTAACTTCATAGCCGTTGGGACATAAAACGGTGTCCACCAGGCCAAGCATGATGGGCCCCACCACATCGATGTCGGTATCCACATAAACGCAGTCGCCGGCTTCTCCAAAGTTGCAAGCCAGTTCGTTTTCGCATGCCAAAGGTTGACACACCTCAAGCGGCGTGGGGTCAACTTCGATCACCATTCCAGAGGACAAGTCCTGTCCTGCAAAAGCGGGGAAGGCGGCAGGGTAACGGTCCGCCCGGAAAGTGAGGTTGTTGTTCAACGCCAATTCCGTGCCTTGCGCCACGGGAGCGCCTTGCAAAAGTGGTGTGCGGTATTCCCAAGCAGTCTGACCGTCTTCAGTGATTTCGGTGATTTCGCCGGTGCGGCCGTTGCAGATGAGGCTTCCACCATTGCCCAAGCGTTGGAAGGAGCTCAATCCTGTGCTGTTCAATCCGGGTTGGGTGTAGGTCCATTCGAAGTCTTCTGGTCCCCACTGTCCGGTGCTGGTGTTGAAGGCATAGCCGCCGTCGTACTCATCGAAAATGGGAGAAATGACCGCCACTTCACTGTGGGTTCCAGTGGTGTCGACATTGGGCACACGGTTGTTGAAGACAAAGAACTTCGTGAAGTCCGGGTTGCCAGGGTTCACACCCAATCCATTGCCCCAGTGAATGTCGTGCTGGTAAAAGAGCTTTTGATCCGTGCTGTCACCGCGTTGGTAAGCAGCGGGATTGCCCCAGCGCCAGATGAGGTCGTCGCTAAACTGGTAATCGTGCCAAATAACCCAGACTTCGTTGAAGGTTGGGACACTGACGATGATCTGGCCAGCTGTGTCGTAAAAAGGAAAGTAGTCGATGGCATTCATGTGGTGCCAATCGCGTGGCTGGCTGCCGATGCTGCCGTAATTGACATCAATCAGCTGTTGATTGTCAGCCACCACGCCATAGTTGGCTTTGGTGCTGTCGAAGTCTTGGACAAGGTGGTCCCAAGCCCGCCATTCCCAGACGATGTCTGCGCCGCCCAGGGTGTCGGGCTGAAGCTCGATGAGTTTGTCGCTCCACAAAACACCTCCCTCAAGCAGCTCCGGGTTGCGGCCATTGGCAATGCACTCTAAGCTGTCAATGGCCTCCCAGCAAATGGCGATCACATTGCCCTCTGGTGTGACAGTAATGTCATGGTGCAAGCGCACGCTATCGTTGTTCGCGGTAAAGCTCCACAGCACGTCATTGTCCCAAGTCCGGCGTTCAATCGTGGCACCACCGCCACCGGCCCAAATGGCGTCCTCGCCAATTGAGGCTGGGCGAGAAGTCATGATGATGTCTCCGTTGGGTTGCAAGTAAGATGTGTTGCCTGGCCGGCGGTCAATGTCCAATGTCCAGTCATGCACGACTTCCCCGCATGCATTCAAGAGCATGGCGCGGTTTTGGTTGTGCGGATAGATCATGGTGTACCCATCGGTGTACAATGCGGGATCATAAGAGAGGGTGCCGACCGTGTTTTGACCAAACACATTGGCGCTGAGTAAAAGGAGGGGTATGAGAAAACGGTTCATGTTGCGATTTTGGTCAGTGTATGTCAGCGAATGATGTGCAGTTGTGGTTTGCCCATGAGGTGGCCACCCTTATCAAAGAGCGCGAGTACGAACATACCTGCAGGGATGTGATGGTTGGTGTAAAAGGAGTTGCCTGCATAAAGGTTCCCTTGTGCAGATGTGCGTCCAAGTCCATCAGTAAGGGTCCACGTGCCGGCTTCCGGGCTGGATATGGTGAATCCACCATTTGAAGGGTTGGGGTATGCAGACCAAAGGCGCACTGAGTCGTGGTTGGGGATGCCCGTAGTGGTGTCAACCGGCGCAGGATACAGGGCGCAATCGAAGGGCAGGGGGTTGAGTTCGACCGGTTCTCCTGGCGTCATGTCGCGCCCTTCAAAAGCCCCGTAGTCCGGAGCATAGCGGTAGGCGCGGAAAGTGGCGTTTCCAAAGGGGTTCTCACCTTGAGTCGCCGCCCCGAATTGACTGTAGGCCGTGATGTACTCCCAAACGATTTCCCCCTCGGGCGTGATTTCGAACAGGTGACCGCTTGAGCCTTCACAGATCAAAGTGTTGCCATTGGGTTGTCTTTGAGACCCGCTAATGTTAGAACTGTGAAACGCCGAGCTTGGGTTTTCGGGCCACATCCAATCGAGTCCGGCCGGCGCAAAAGCTTCCTCTGTATCGGTGGCTGAAGGCAGCAAATATGCCCCGTTGTCGCTGTCCCATGGCAGGGTCAATTCGTCCACTGAACTCCCGGTTCCGCCGGGCCTTCCATTGCCGTTGTTGTAGACGAGTACAGTTTGAGCAGGGTCGCCACCATTGATGGCGGGTGCTTCGTCCACCAGCCAGTGGGCATCGTGTTGTTGGTAGAAGACCTTGTCTTCCTCGTCTCCTCGTCCGTAGGTCTGGGGATTGCCCCATCTGTAGAGCAGGTCGCCGGCTGGTCCCGCAGCTTCCTCGGTGGTGGTGCCGTGATCGATGATGTAAAACTCGCACCAGTTGCGAGAGTTCAGCATCAAATGATCGCGTGTGGGGTCATGGTCCAAACCATTGCAATGAAACCAATCACCACCTGCGTTGCCCCCTGGAAATCCACCGCCCGAGACATTGCCGTAATTCACGTCAAAGCGGGTCACGTTTTCTGACGGTAGACCATAGTTGGGTAGGTCCGGATTGCTGACTTGGATGAGGTGGTCCCAGGCATGCCATTCCCATACCACATTGCCGCTTTCTGGACCGTTGGGCTCGATTTCAACCAGCATAGGCGGCCACAACGGGCCGTCTGCAATCCGGCCAGCCGCCGCTGCTTCTTCAGGGCTCTTGTACTCCCAGGCCATCAGCACCACATTGCCATTGGGGAGCCAAGCCATGTCGTGGTGATGGTGGGTCGTATCGGTGGCCAGTTCATAGCTCCATATCAAATCGCCCTCCCAGTTAAACCGCTCGATGCGGCCTCCGATTCCACCGCCATTAAAGGTCTGGCTATTGATGCGGGCAGTGCGCAACAAGGAACCGTCATCGAGGAGGTAAGCCGATTCTCCCGCGCGGTAATCACTGTCCCACTGGTTGATCACCCGTCCGCAGTTGTCGATTAAATGTGTTCTGGTCGCGCCATTCGCCGAAACCAGCGTGTAACCATCAAATGATTCCGGGCCGTTCTCAAAAAGTCCTACGGTCTGAGCATGCACTCCCCATCCCGAGAAGGTGATCAGCAAGGAGAGTGCAATGTGTTTGGTGAAGGCCAAATTGTGAATGGTCGTTGATGTCGATGCAAATAAAGTCACAGTTCTCTTGCGGCGAGATAACGAGCAGGGATTTCAAAAGGTTGCCTCTTGAGCAGTTGGCCGTAATTTCGAAACCATGTCCGTGGAGATCAAGAACAAAAAGGCAGCTTTTAGCTACTTCCTGACGGACAGCTACACGGCGGGCATACAGCTCCGCGGTACCGAAATCAAGAGCATCCGAGGAGGAAAAGCGAGCATTGTAGAGGCTTATTGCAAGTTCGATGGAGACGAGTTGTTCATCTTCAATATGCACATCGACGCTTATGGGAATGCCGGCTATGTCACCCATGAGCCGCGTCGCATTCGGAAGTTGCTCATGAAGCGAACTGAACTCAACAAGCTTCAGAGAAAGCTGCGTGACGTGGGGGTAACGGTGGTGCCGACCCGGCTGTTTATTTCGAGCAGCGGTTATGCCAAGCTGGACATCTCTGTGGCCAAGGGCAAAAAATTGGTAGACAAGCGGCACACCATCAAGGACAGGGACCAAGCCAGAGAGATGGACAGAAGGGGGTAAATAGGGGAGGCGGCTTAAACCGTGGCGCTTTGATAGCTCTGCGCGTGAACCCGGTACTGCTCATTGAAGGCGGACCAATCCCACAGGAAATGCTGCAGCACGTCCTCCATTTGCATCAAGAAACGGGGGTTGGGTACGGACAGAGAGCGGAAATACTCTTCTTGACAATCGTTGAGCCCATACCCAATGTACACTCCGCGTGACATAGCGCTCAAAGTCTTCTTAGAAGGCTGGTTGAGCTTGACCATGGCGTCACGCATTTTCGAAATCTTGGGTGCCAATTGCTGGACGGGGAGCTCGAGTTGCACGGACAACTCTGCAAGAATCGCCTCGACGAGCACCTGATCGGTTCCAGTATCAAAAAAGTGCGGGATGAAATCGAGGTTGCCAGCCATCACGACCAACAAGAAAGGACCTACTTCAGATTCCTCTATTTCCGGAGCGCGTTCCAAGTGTGGCGTCTCACGCAACAAGCCTAACACTTCTGGCCAGGCATCCTCAATGCTGTCAAGGGTTGCATGGACAAACATCCGTGCTACCTCTTCAGGCTTGAGTTTTTTCTTTCCCCAGTTGAACAACATCTTTCAGACTGTGTCAAATCTATCCTCACTTGAAGGGGGTTATCGCGGAGGGTTCATTTTCCGTGTCCACATGTTTATTAACATCTTTGCCATCCATGAGAGCAGCATCCTTCGGAGACTTGATTTACCGGCGCTTTTTGCGCCCTTTGGCGTTCTTGATGGATCCCGAAAAGGCCCACTACAGAACCATGGGTCTGTTCAGGTTGGCCTTGAAGACACCATTTTTTGGGGGCATTCTGCGCCATTCTTTGGGAGTGACAACGGCACCTGGTGATGCCGCAGAGGTAGCCGGCCTGAAATTTCCGCACCGCATTGGCTTGGCTGCCGGCTTCGACAAAGACGGAAAGTGGCTCAAGGAGCTTTCGACCATGGGGTTTGCCTTTGTCGAGGTGGGCACCATTACCCCAAAGGCCCAGGCTGGCAATCCAAAGCCGCGGCTGTTTAGGCTTAAAGAGGACCGCGGCTTGATCAACCGAATGGGCTTCAACAATGGGGGGCTCGAAGGGTTGGTCGAACGTTTAAAGGACAGGCCCAAAGGCCTGATCGTGGGGGGCAACATTGGCAGGAATAAAGTCACCCCAAACGAAAAGGCCTCTGACGATTACCTCACGTGCTTCAAGGGACTGCACCCCTACGTCGATTATTTCGCAGTGAATGTGAGTTCTCCCAATACCCCCGGGCTGCGCGAATTGCAGGACAGGGCTCCATTGACAGCGCTGTTGAACCGTTTGCAGGAGTACAACAGAGCCCAAGAAGTTCAGCGTCCTGTGTTTTTGAAAATTGCGCCCGATTTGAGCAATGCCCAACTCGATGACATTGTGGGGTTGGTCGCTGATACGGGCATCGAAGGGGTGATTGCCACGAATACGACCATCTCCCGAGAGGGGCTGCAGATGCCGGGCGCTCAAGTGGAGGCCGTTGGTGCAGGAGGGCTCAGTGGCGCCCCTGTTCGCAAGCGGAGCACAGAGGTGGTCCGTTATCTGCGCGACCGCGGGGACTTTGCCATCATTGGCGTAGGCGGCGTCGAAGACGGCCCTTCGGCCCAAGAGAAGATAGACGCGGGTGCAGATTTGGTTCAAGTGTACAGTGGCATGGTCTACACAGGGCCAGGTATTGTACGGACTTGCCTTTCCGGACTCCGGAACTGAGTCTACCAGCCAAAGTCGCTCCGCGCTCCTGCCCTCTGAAGGCGAACGCCTTTTTCCGTGCGGTGCACAGTAGCGGCCTCATTGTGGGCGTCGTGCTCAAACAAAAGCGTCCATTCCTCACGTTCTGCGCAAGTCAAAATGCGCTCTTTTTCTGTGACCGTCAACAAAGGCCGGGTATCGTAGCCCATCACCCACGCTGTGGGGATGTGGGTGGTCGCTGGCAAGAGGTCCGCAGTAAACAAGGCCTTGCGCCCGTCTTTCTTCAGTAGGGGCAACATTTGGCTTTCGGTGTGCCCATCTACGAACAGCACGTCCAGGTCTGGAAATCCCGGAATGGGCTGCCGGGTATCGGTGGTTCCTTCGGCCCGGGGGATGAACTGAAGCTGTCCGGAAGCTTCAAGCGGGTGGATGTTCTCCTTGAGGAAGCTCGCCTTTTCTCGCGGGTTCGGGTCAATGGCCCATTGCCAATGGCGTTCGGTGCTCCAAAAAATGGCGTTGGAGAAGGCGGGTTCGAATGTGTCGGGATCGCTTGACCTTCTCCGGATGGCACCGCCACAGTGGTCAAAATGCAAGTGCGTCAAAAAGACATCGGTGATGTCGCTGCGTTGATATCCCAAAGCATGCAGCTGGACATCGAGGTCCTGTGGTTGAGGCATGTAATGTGAAAAGAACTTCGGGTCCTGTTTGTCTCCCATGCCGCAGTCGACAAGCATGAGGCGGTCACCTTCTTCAATGAGTAAGGAGCGCAAACCCCAGTCACATCGGTTTCGTTCATCGGTTGGGTGAGCCTTGGACCAGAGCGGCTTGGGGACCACGCCGAACATGGCGCCACCATCGAGCTTGAAAAGTCCGTGCGAAACGGTGTGTATCAACATATGCGAAAGGTAAGTGTCGCCTGAGCTTCAGTCTGTAATTTCGGCGTTCAACCCGCCCGCAGCGATGTCCGAAAATGCAGCCCTTCATGCCATCAGTCCGATTGATGGCCGTTACCGTCGCCACACCGAGCCTTTGGCCGCTTATTTCTCCGAGGCTGGCCTCATTCAATACCGCATCCGCGTGGAGGTCGAGTACTTCATCGCTTTGCACGGTTTAGGGCTGGCCCAACTGCCGGAACTGACAGCCGAGCAAGTCCATGGGCTTCGCGCCATTTATGTGGAATTTGATACTGAAGGCGCCCTAGAGGTCAAGGGCATCGAACGGACCACCAACCACGATGTCAAAGCCGTAGAGTATTTCATCAAGGACCGATTGGCGTCATTGGGACTGGACGGACGGTCGGAATTCGTGCACTTTGGATTGACGTCGCAGGACATCAACAATACGGCCATACCACTGTCTATGGCCGAAGCCACCACCGATGTGTTGTTGCCCGCCCTGCAGTCTGTACGCGATGACCTCGCCCAATTGGCCGAGCAATGGGCGGCGGTGCCCATGCTGGCGCGAACACATGGCCAGCCGGCGAGCCCGGTAACGTTGGGCAAGGAGCTTGCCGTCTTTGTGGAGCGCATGGACCACGCAGTGGCTCAATTCGAAGCGGTTCCGTTTGCGGCCAAGTTCGGTGGCGCAACAGGTGGCTTCAACGCGCACCATGTGGCCTACCCCGAGGTGAATTGGCACGCTTTTGCAGAGCAGTTTGTGCAAGAGGAGCTCGGCCTTCACCGCAGCCACCCCACCACGCAGATCGAGCATTACGATTACCTCGCAGCGTGGTGCGATGCACTGCAGCGGATCCATACCATTCTCATTGACTTGGACCGCGACATCTGGCACTACATCAGCTTGGACTATTTCAAGCAAAAGGTGGTCGCAGGAGAAGTGGGGTCTTCAGCCATGCCGCATAAAGTCAACCCGATCGACTTCGAAAACAGCGAAGGAAACTTGGGGATGGCCAATGCTCTATTGGGGCACTTGGCCCGAAAACTTCCCATCAGTAGGCTCCAGCGCGATCTCACAGACAGCACGGTCTTGCGCAATGTCGGGGTGCCCATTGGCCACAGTTTGGTGGCGTTGAATGCCCTGCGCAAAGGGTTGGGCAAGCTTGTGTTGAATGAGGCCAGGCTACAGGCGGACCTCGAATCACAGTGGGCAGTGGTCGCCGAAGCCATTCAGACCATTCTTCGCCGGGAAGGGGTCGAGAAGCCATATGAGTTGCTCAAAGACCTGACCCGCGGCAATGCCAGCATCGACGCGGATTCGATCGCAGCCTTTATCACCGGACTTCCGGTGTCGGATACTGTGCGGGCTGAATTGCGGGCCATCACTCCGCACAACTATATCGGGACGACCGGAGCATGAGGAGGTTCAAGGACCTTTTCGGGCTGGTGTTGCGCTATCGCCTGAACCTCATTGGGAACATTGTATTCAATGCCCTCGGTTCGGTCCTCTCGCTCTTCACCTTTTTGGCCATTGTTCCCTTTTTGAGAATCCTGTTTCGCACGGATGGCTCGGCGGAAACCGGGGGGAGTACCCCTGCAGTATTTGACCGGGTCACTTCCGCTTTGGACCAGTACGTTGCGGCGAACGGCTCGGAGCAGGCCTTGCTCGTCATGTGCGGGGCCATCGCGGTATTGGCCTTGATCAAGAATGCCGTCACTTATTTGTCCTTCTACAGCTTGGCGACCATCCGGACTGGTGTCGCTCGAGACATGCGTAGCCAGTTGTTTGATCGCATTCTGGCCCTGCCTGTCGGGTATTTTACCGAGCAGCGCAAAGGCGACTTAATCAGCCGAATGACCAATGATCTGATGGAGGTGGAGTTCAGCGTCATCGGGACGCTGGAAGTCTTGTTCAAGGCGCCGATCATGATTGTGCTGTCCCTCGTGACCTTGTTTGCCATCAGTTGGGAACTCACCCTTTTTGCCTTGGTATTCATGCCGGTGTCGGGGTTCATTATTTCACGTATTGCCACAGCGCTTCGGGGTGCCGCCGGAAGGGGAAAGGCGCGTCTTGGAGATTTGATCAGCAGACTGGAAGAGACGCTGGGCGCCATGATGGTGGTCAAGGCCTTTGATGCTGCCCCGCGATTTCGGGGCCGTTTCGCAGAACACAACGAAGGGTATTTCCAGCTGATGCGCAAGCTCTACAAGCGGGAGTACCTGAGTTCGCCAGTGAGTGAGTTTGTCTCTATGACGGTCATCGCGATCCTGCTTGCTGTGGGGGGGCGACTCGTGTTGAGCGGAGAAGGGCTCGAAGGTGAGTTGTTCATTGGGTACTTGGTGGTGTTTAGTCAAATCATACCTCCAGCACGTTCGTTGAGCGATGCCATTTTTAAAGTCCAAAAAGGAGCGGCGTCGCTCGACCGTTTGGATGAAGTGCTTCAGGCCGAAGTCACTGTCGCCGAACCGGCCGTACCGGTCCCCGTGGATTTTCAAGATGAGGTGCGTTTGGATGAGGTCAGCTTCCGTTATGCCGGTGCTTCAGAATGGGCACTCGACGGTTTTAGTTTGACGGTTAAAAAAGGGGAGACTGTCGCTTTGGTGGGGCCTTCGGGCAGCGGGAAAACCACAGTCGCGCGTTTGTTGCTCAGGTTGTACGATCCAGAACAAGGGCATGTCCGCATGGATGGCCTGGACCTGCGTGAGGCTGCAACCGGAGCGGTGAGGAGCAAGATTGGATTTGTGACCCAGGACCCGCTGCTGTTCAACGACACGGTAGCGGCGAACATCGCCTTGTTCGATGAGGGCCTCGATGCTGAGCGCGTTCAGACCGTCGCAGAGATTGCCCACGCCATGGAGTTCATCGACCAACTTCCAGAACGTTTTGAAACGACGATAGGAGACGGTGGTGGAAGACTTTCAGGTGGCCAACGTCAGCGTCTTGCCATCGCGCGGGCCTTGTACCACGACCCTCCCATTTTGGTGCTCGATGAGGCCACCAGCGCCTTGGATGCCGAAGGAGAGCGTTTGGTTCAAGCCGCCATAGAGCGGGTCATGGAAGACAGGACTGCAGTGGTGATTGCCCATCGTCTGTCCACCGTAAGGCGGGCTGACCGCATCATCGTTATGGAGTGTGGTCGCATCGCGGAATCGGGCAGCCATGAGGAGCTGATGGCGGCAAAAGGGGTTTACCATGGTATGGTAGCCTTGCAGCAGTTGGAAGGTTGACGGGCGGGTCGGACCAACCCCTGCCGTCGGTACTTTTGTAGGGTGCAGTCCCCACGTTCATTCATCGCGAGCATTCTTGGCAACCACTGTCCTGCTTGCCGCGAGGGACGCCTGTTCACAGTGCGCAATCCTTATCGATGGCGCACCATCAATGCACTGCATCCTGCTTGTCCAAAATGCGGAGAGAATTTCCTGCGGGAGCCCGGCTTTTATTTTGGTGCGGCATATGTCAATTATGGTATGACAGTGGCCCTCTGGGTGGCCGTACTCGTGGCACTTTACACCTTTGGGGCCTTGGGATGGATCGAGTTTACTGGGATGTTTGACCAGCCGGAAACCTTTCTGTATTCGGGGGTGGCTGCACTGCTGGTCCTCCTCCCGCCCATACAGCGTTTGAGTCGTTCCCTTTGGATCCACTTCTTTGTGCGCTTCAAGCGCAAGGCGTAAAACAAAAAGGGCATAAAATGAGAAAGGGCCCTCGCGTTCGAGAGCCCCTTCGTTTCACCAAATCGCCTGTTCCCTTGCGGGAGCGGCTGTAACCAAAACCATTACCCTTTACTGTGGCCCCTCCTTTAGGGTTTCATTTCTTGAAAAAAAAATCAAGAAAAAATTGTAATGCGCTTAAATACAGGAAGTTGAGGGTGATATTTTTTTTTGATCCTCTTCGGTTTTGAGCTCAACTCCTGATGAAGAGGGGGTTATATTTGTGTGATGACCAACGAGAGGCCTATCATTTGGATCACCGGACAGCCCGGTGCAGGCAAGTCGACCGTTGGGCGTGCGCTGTTGCAGTCGTTGCAGGAGGCTGGAGAAGATGCCTTTCTGGTTGATGGTGACGACCTCCGCGCGTTGACAGAAAATGCGGACTACAGTCCGGCTGGCCGGGAAGCCAACATCCGCCGTGCCCAAGACATCGCCCTCTATCTCAGCCGTCAGGGGCGCATTGCGATCGTTGCGGTGGTGGCTCCTTTCCGTTGGATGCGAGAGGAGTTTAAGGCCCGGGCATTTGTCAAAGAGGTGTTTGTACACACCTCAGAGGTCCGCGGACGAGAGCATTATCATTCCGAAGCGTATGGCGCTCCTGAATCCGATTATTTGGACCTGGACACTACAGACGTTTCGGTAGAAGAGGGGGTGGGAGCCATTCGCTCATTTGTAGGGTTGGACTAACATGTTAGAAGAAAAGAAATCCCGAAAGCGGCACATCGCCAAAACCATTACTTGGCGCGTCATCGCATCGGTCACGACCTTCACTTTTGTATATGTGGTTTTCGGGGACGTCAAAGCCGCCGGAGGAATCATGGTCGTGGAAAGCATCCTCAAAATGGTGCTGTACTATTTCCATGAGCGGGCATGGTTCCGCTACGGAAACATTGGGCGGACTGCAGTGAGTAAAGAACAGAGCAATGAGCAGTGATTACAACTTGAGCCACCTCGATGAGCTCGAGGCAGAGGGGATATATGTACTGAGAGAGGTAGCGGCACAATTTGACCGCCCGGCCATCCTATTCAGCGGGGGAAAGGACAGCATTTGCGTCACCCACCTGGCGCGCAAAGCTTTTGCTCCAGCCCGGATCCCCATGCCTTTGGTTCACATCGACACGGGCCACAATTTCCCTGAGACGATTCAGTTTCGTGACGACCTCGTTCAAGAGCTTGGGGTACAATTGATTGTGGGCAGTGTCCAAGATTTGATCGACAAGGGGGAAGTGACCGAGGAGAAGGGGTTCAATGCCTCGCGCAACCGCATCCAGACGCCCGCACTGATTTCTACCATTGAGGCGCATCAATTCGATGCTTGTGTGGGTGGGGCACGCCGGGATGAAGAGAAGGCCCGTGCCAAGGAGCGCTTCTTCAGTCACAGGGATGATTTCAGCCAGTGGGATCCCAAGAACCAGCGTCCTGAGTTGTGGGACTTGTACAACGGAAAGCACCAGCCCGGCGAGCATTTCCGAGTCTTTCCACTGAACAATTGGACGGAGTTGGACATTTGGAACTACATCCTCCGAGAAAACATCGCCATTCCCAGCCTGTATTTCGCCCATGAGCGTGAGATCATCCGTCGCGAAGGGCAGATTTTGGCCAACAGTGCATACCTCAATCTGCGGCCAGAAGAGGTTCCCGAAAAGTTGCAGGTTCGATTCAGAACCTTGGGTGACCTGACCATCACCGGCGCTGTCGAAAGCGATGCGGACAGTCTAGAAAAGATTGTGGCCGAAGTGGCCGCCGCCCGGAAGACGGAGCGGGGCGGCCGAATGGACGACAAGCGGAGTCAATCCGCCATGGAAGACCGTAAAAAGGAAGGGTACTTCTAAACCCTTCATAAGGAATAGAGCAGCAAGAAATCATGGCACAGGGACTCCTTCGGTTTATTACGGCAGGCAGCGTAGACGACGGCAAGAGCACGTTGATTGGACGCTTGTTGTACGACAGCAAAACCATCTTTGAAGACCAGCTCGAATCCATCGAGCAGGCCTCCAACCAGCGCGGTACGGATGGCGCCGACCTCTCCCTTCTCACCGATGGCCTGCGGGCCGAGCGGGAGCAAGGCATCACCATCGACGTGGCCTACCGCTACTTCGCCACGCCGAAGCGCAAGTTCATCATCGCGGACGCTCCGGGACACATCCAGTACACCCGCAACATGGTGACAGGCGCCTCCACGGCCGACCTTGCCATCATTCTCATCGATGCCCGTGCGGGCTTGCTCGAGCAAACCCACCGGCACAGCTTTATCGCCCACCTCTTGGGCATCAAGCACATGGTCGTCTGCATCAATAAGATGGACTTGGTGGAGTGGGATGAGGCGCGGTACAATGAGATTGTGGACCTCTATCGCAGTTTTTCCAGCCGCTTGGATATACCGGACATTCGGTTCATTCCCATCAGTGCCTTGGCAGGCGACAATGTGGTCGACCGTTCAGAGCGGATGGCTTGGTATGATGGCCCAACCCTATTGAATCATCTGGAGAACGTACATGTGGCTGCGGACCGGAATATGCAGGACTGTAGGTTCCCGGTTCAATATGTCGTGCGTCCGCAAACCGATGAACACCGTGACTTCCGGGGGTATGCTGGTCGCGTGGCCGGTGGGGTGTTCAAAGTGGGCGACGCCGTCGTGGCCCTTCCCAGTGGGATGGGCAGCAAGGTGACCTCGATTGCGATTGGAGACAAGCAGATGGACATGGCTTTTCCGCCTCAGAGCGTGGTGATGACCCTTGCGGACGACATCGACTTGAGCAGAGGCGACATGCTGGTTCGCGAAAACAACCAGCCCGATTCAATCCAAGACCTGGACGCGAGGATTTGCTGGTTGGGTGAGCAGCCCATGCGTCCCGGAATCCGTTTCGAATTGCACCACACTTCCCGCGAGGTCAAGGCCGTGGTCAAAGAAGTGGTCTACAAACTGGACATCAATACGCTGCACCGCCTGGAAGAGGACCTAAGCATCGGCATGAACGACATTGCGCGGGTACGCATTCGAACAGCAGCACCGTTGCTGGTGGACGACTATCGCCGGAACCGCGCAACCGGTTCGTTTATCCTCGTCGATCCGGGAACGAGGTTGACGGTTGCCGCAGGAGTCTTGTACACCTGATCAGAAGTCGGTTCAGAGCCCTGTGCGGGCTTTCATTGATTTGAGATGCTCACTTTTCGGGTTTGCCCGTTGTCGAGATGCTGTTTGAGCAACGCGGCAGTGCGGATGCCGGATGGGCCACCCAGAATGTCATAAGTAGCCAACACCTTTGGAGCTTCCGGGTCCATGTTTGCCCCTGTGGAAGTTGTCCCGCAGTCATCGCCACAATAGTTGAGAAACGACAACAAACAAGTGATCAAGGGGAGGCGGATGTGCTCAATTTGAAGAGGGAAACGCCAAAGACAACAACAGCTGCACAAAAAAAAGAGGCCCCTATTGGAGCCTCTTTCCTTGTACCCAGAGCGGGACTCGAACCCGCACGCCCGAAGGCACAGCCACCTGAAGACTGCGCGTCTACCAATTTCGCCACCTGGGTGGGTGGTCCTTCAGCCTTAGCCGGCTTTGGGGGGCCAAAAATAAAGCCTAAGCTGCTATCTCCGACATGTGTTGCTGCCTCGAGACAATTAGAGCGTCGAAGGGCAAACGTAATCGCTCAACGGAGTGTCTGTCTCTTTGATGGCGTTGAAGCCGCCGAGGACGTTGGTGCCATTGTGGAAGCCACGCGCTTTGAGGATGCTCATGGCAATCAATGACCGGTAGCCGGACAGGCAATGGAGATAAAAGTCTCCCTCTGCGGGGATTTCTGCCAAATGCCCGTTCAAGGCTACAAGGGGAATAGACTCCGCTTCCACGATGTGTTCTGAGAGGTACTCTCCGGGTTTGCGTACGTCGATGACTTTGATGTCGCTGTTCTTGCGCAACCGGGAAAATTCCTCAGCGCCAACCGAAGTGATCGCATCAACCTCCATTCCGGCCTTCTTCCACTCCGCAATGCCACCTTCTAAGTAGCCCAAAACGTGATCAAAGCCTACACGGGAAAGTCGGGTGATGGCCTCTTCCACTTTGTCCTGATCGGTGACGAGTAAGATGGGCTGCTTGACGTCGACGATCATAGCGCCTACCCAAGGAGCGAAGTTGCCGTCAAGACCGATAAAAGTGCTGCGCGGAACATGTGCCGTTGCAAAGGCATCCATGCTGCGGACGTCGAGGATCACGGCGTTGGTTTCGTTGGCTGCGGCCTCAAATGCTGCGGGAGACAAGCCTCGGCCACCTTGGGCCAATACCTCGTCGATGGAGACGTAGCCCTCTTTGTTCAGTTTTACGTTCAGGGGGAAATACGCCGGAGGGGGGAGCAAGCCATTCGTAACCTCCGCAACGAATTCTGATTTGGTCATGTCGGCTCGGAGCGCATAGTTGTTGGCCTTCTGGTCACCCAGGGTGCCTACAGTCTCAGAGCTCATGTTTTTGCCGCAAGCAGAACCCGCACCATGCCCTGGATAGACAATCACCTCGTCGGGCAAAGTCATGAGTTTGTTGCGCAAGCTGTCAAACAGGGTGCCAGCGAGCATTTCTTGGGTCATATCGGCAGACTTTTGCGCCAAGTCCGGCCGCCCTACGTCTCCAAGGAACAGTGTGTCGCCCGTGAAGATGGCATGGGGCTTGCCCGCTTTGTCGCGCAACAAATAAGTGGTGGACTCCATGGTGTGTCCGGGCGTATGGATGACTTCGATGGTCACCTTGCCCACCTGAAAGACTTCTCCATGCTCTGCGATGTGGGCCTGGAATTTGGGTTGGGCATTGGGGCCAAAAACAATAGGGGCTCCCGTCTTTTCGGCCAGGGTGACGTGTCCACTCACGAAATCGGCGTGGAAATGGGTTTCGAAGATGTACTTGATTTTCTTGCCTCCCGCTTCCGCGCGGTCGATGTACTGCTGGACTTCCCGCAGCGGGTCGATGACAACGGCTTCGTCACAGCACTCGATGTAGTAGGCGCCTTGGGCGAGACATCCGGTGTAAATCTGTTCGACTTTCATAGGGTGCAAATTTCGGAAATAAAGATGAGGAGATTAGCCTTCGGACAGGACGGTCTGGGTGGCGATTTGCCGTTGTTGGCTATTCTCCTGCGCCTGCAAGGCCGCTTCAACCCCTGTGTGGAAATGGTCTGCTCCAATGCGGTCCATGAGTCCTGCGCGGTGCAGGGCATCGCGGGTGGGGCCAATGGCCCCGGCCAGCTTAAAGGTGACGCCTTGTTTTTGCCATTCGTCGATCAAACCGGAGAGCATGGCACAAGCTGAAGCGTCCACATACGGGATTGACTCTGCGTGGAGAAGAACCGTATGCACAGGTTGGCTGTGTGAGGGGAGCGCATCGAGCCGCTCTTTCAAGAACCCTTTGAAGTGCGCCTGGCTGGCGTAATGCAAGGGGCCGTCGTAGCGTATGATCAGCCAACCCGGGATCCGTTGAGCTTTTGGAAAGCGCTCCACATTCCTGTAGACGCCCGCAATCGCACCGAGTTCAGCCGCATGAGGCCGCGTGCTCCTAAAAACAGTCAGCACCAGACTCAAAAAAACGCCAGATCCAATGCCCATGACCATGCCTCCAAAGGCGGTGAGACAAAATGTGGCCAACAGGAGGAGCGCCTCCTCGCGGTGGCTGCTGAAAAGCTGTCTGGCGTAGCGCACATCGACCAGCCCGGCAATGGCCACCACAATGATCGCTCCAAGCACTGACTGTGGCAGATTGCCGAAGGCTGGGGTCAGGAAGACCAGGGTCAAAGCCACGACTGTGGCCGAAATAAGGGCGCTCACACCGGTCATGGCCCCCGCTCGTTCATTCACGGCCGTGCGCGAAAAGCCTCCTGTGGTGGGGTAGGCTCCGAACATGGACCCAAAGATGTTGGCGAGGCCAAGGGCCCGCAATTCTTGATTGGCGTTGATGTCGTGGTCTGCCCTGCGTTGGGCAACGGTTTGCGCCAGGCTATAGGCTTCCACGAAGGCGATAAAGGCGAGCGTAGCGGCTACAGGGGCGAGGGTGCGCAGGTCTTCCCACAACAGCCCTGGCATGCGGAAGCCCGGAAGTCCGGAAGGAATGTCACCGACTGAACGGATGCCCATGTCACTATCTCCTGCGAAGGTGAGAAAGGCGATTCCTGCAGCCACCACTGCCAGTGCGCCTGGAACGCGGGGTGCCCATCGGCGCAGAGCGATAAGGGCCAATACTGCCGCTCCCGACAAGAAAGCCGTAGGCAGGTGCACATCGGAGCTGGCAGAGATCGCCTCAGAGATCAAGACGTGCAATTGGGCGCTGCGCTCCATTTGAATCCCCAGCAAACTGGGCAACTGATTCAGTCCAATGATCACGGCTGCAGCGCTGGTAAATCCACTGATGACCGGGCGCGAGAGAAACTGAGCCAAAAAGCCCATGCGCAGCGCGCCCAATGCGAGCTGCATGATCCCCATCATCAGCGCCAACATGAGGGCAAGCTCGATGTACCGGTCCGACCCTACTACGGCAAGTCCCGTGAGGCCAGAGGCGACCAGTAGGGAGTCCATGGCGACCGGGCCGACAGCGAGTTGGCGTGAACTTCCGAGGAAGGCATACACCACTTGTGGGATGAGGGCAGCATAAAGGCCGTACACAACGGGAAGGCCGGCGATCATGGCGTATGCCATGCCCTGTGGAACCAGCATGACGCCAACGGTCAGGCCAGCAGGAAGGTCTCCGGCGAAGTCCTTTCGGCTATACGTTTTGATCCAGCCTATGGATGGGATGAATGCACTCATCAGGGGCAAGTTAGGATGATGCCCTCGTGATTCAGCGGTTTCAATGCGCTGCACCCCAGAACTCTCAGGGGTGCATGGACAGAATTAGGTTTATTGGCCGCCCCCGGAGTTCCCTCCTTTGGGAGCGCCTCCTCCTGGCCGTCTGCGTTTGTTGCGGCCCGACCCGGAGCGATTGCCCTTCGGCCCCGCTTGACCGTCGCGGCTGTTCCGGTTGCGAAAACCGCCACCTTGATGACCGCCCTTGCCGCGGCCACCGCCACCGCCACCGCCTTTTTTGCTGCGGGATTTCCCGCCGCCACCACTGCTTCCTGGTTTTCCAGAGTCCAAGGGGATCGCGGGAAGTGCCAAATGGTACTCGTGGTCCACATGAAGTGGAACCTCGCGGCGGATGAGCCGTTGAATGTCACGCAAGTAGGTGCGCTCGTCGTCTTCGTTGCAAAACGAGATGGCGATGCCTTCTGCTCCAGCCCTTCCTGTGCGGCCAATGCGGTGCACATAGGTTTCGGGGATGTTCGGGATTTCGAAGTTGACCACGTGGCTCAAGTCGTCCACGTCAATGCCCCTAGCGGCGATGTCGGTCGCCACCAATACACCCAGATCGCCGCGCTTGAATGCCTTCATAGCCTTCTCGCGCTGGGGCTGAGACTTGTTGCCGTGAATCGCTTCGGACCGGACCCCTTCTTTGCGAAGGTGCCGAACCAGCTTGTCTGCGCCATACTTAGTGCGGGTAAAGACCAAAGCGCTCGATACATCGGGGGCCTTGAGAACATCGACCAGCAGGTGCTTTTTCTCAGCTTGACGTACAAAGTAGACACGTTGGTCCACCGATTCCGCAGCGGAACTGCGCCGCTCCACTTCGACCGTGACGGGGTCGATGAGGATCGTGTCGGCCAGTTCTTGAATGTTCTGGGGCATCGTCGCAGAGAAGAACAAAGACTGTCGCCGGGGTGGCAGCAGTTTGATCACCTTGCGGATGTCGTGTATGAAGCCCATGTCGAGCATGGTGTCCGCCTCGTCGAGCACGAAATACTCCAATTGGCGGAGGTTGATAAAGCCTTGGTCGATCAGGTCGAGCAGTCGTCCTGGAGTGGCCACCACGATGTCCACACCACGCTTGAGCGCGGCCACCTGTTTGCCTTGCTTCACACCACCAAAAATCACCGTATGGGTGATGGGGAGGTTGGGCGTATAGTCCCGAATGCTCTCGCCGATTTGGGCCGACAATTCGCGTGTGGGGCTCAATACCAGTCCCCGAATGGGGCGGCGGCCATCTCCTTGTGGCTTTCGATTGAGCCTGTGGAGCATGGGCAGCGAAAACGCTGCTGTCTTTCCGGTTCCGGTTTGGGCCACACCCAAAACGTCACGTCCATCGAGGACGTAAGGAATGGCTTGAGCTTGAATGGGGGTAGGGGTCTCGTAGCCAAGTGGAACGAGGGCCTTCATAATGGGTTCGCTCAGACCGAGCGAATTGAAATCTGTCAAAAGAATAGGGTTTGGCGCGGTTTCATGATTCTACCACTGTGGGAACACGCCTGCGCCGTGTGCTACAAAGATAGCCTTCAACTGCTGGCTACCACGATGAATAAGCAGAAGTTGGCAGCTGTTTTGCCGATGGCATTGTGGACGGTCAATCCAGTTGCTCCCCGTGCTGGCTTTCGTCCAGCCCCAAGGTTTCTTGCCATCCGCTGACCCTCACAGGAATGATCTGGTCCACCAAGCTGAAGATGCCATAGCTTCCTGCAAAGGTGAAAACAGCCGTGCCAATCAAGGCGATGAGGTGCCAAGTAAAGGTGGCGTATTCTCCCGAGGTTAGGCCGACTTCTGAGGCAAAGACACCCGTTAATACCATGCCGACCATGCCGCCAACACCGTGAGAAGGGAAGACGTCAAGGGTGTCGTCCAAGCCACCGCGCTTTTGACGGGCAATGGCCCAATTGGAGACCAGTGCAGCGGTGAATCCAATGAGGATGCTCTCTTGTATGGTGACGAACCCCGCAGCGGGGGTGATCGCTACAAGACCTACAATGGCACCAATACAGGCGCCCACAGCGTTCATTTTTCGTCCCTGAAAGCGCTCGAAGAAAATCCAAGTGATCATGCCGGCGGCAGAGGCGAAGTGGGTATTGGCGAAGGCCAGAACCGCGTCATCATTTGCGCCCAAGGCTGAACCGGCGTTGAACCCGAACCAACCAAACCACAGCAACCCCGTTCCGAGAATGATGAAGGGGATATTGGCGTGGTCCAAACGGGGGTTTTTGCGGGGGCCTAAAAAGACAGCGCCTGCCAAGGCAGCAAACCCTGCAGACATGTGCACCACAGTGCCTCCTGCAAAGTCGAGTACACCCAAGTTCATCAGCAGCCCATCGGGGTGCCACGTCATGTGGGCAAGGGGGGCATAGATGAAGAGGGAGAACAGCACCATAAACAGGATGTAGCTGCGAAAACGGATGCGGCCGGCCATGCTTCCCGTGATGAGGGCGGGTGTGATGATGGCGAACTTCAATTGGAACAAGGCGAACAGAAGGAACGGAATACTGCTCCCTATTTCAGGGTGCGGGGCCGCTCCGACGCCTTTGAAATTCATAAACGTCAGTGGGTTTCCAATGATGCCCCCAATGCTGTCTCCAAAGCATAGGCTAAAGCCTACGACCACCCATAAAATACTGATGACCCCCAAGGCCACAAAGCTCTGTAGCATGGTGGAGATCACATTTTTTCGATCGACCATGCCACCGTAGAAAAAGGCCAGACCGGGCGTCATCAGGAGCACGAAAGCACTGGCGACCACCATCCATGCTACATCGCCCGGGTTGGACTCCACGACCTCGGCCCAATCCGCGCCAGGGCTGGCGGTGATGCCGGTGATGAATGAAATGAGGACCAACACCGTGAGGACGATGAAATTGACTTTTCTACCCATTACAAGTTTGAATTACGGACGCTTGGCTGCGGAGCAAATCTAATGCCACAGGCGAATCGAATCAACCTTAACTAACTAATAATGAGGTAAGTAAGAGTGTACTTCGGACACGAAGTGAGCCGTAAATGACACAAAATCAGGTCGGCAAACAGCAAAATCTACAGGAGTTTCCCCAAAGGGACGAAAAAAAAGACCGCGTATATCGCGGTCTTTCTCAAATAGTGCTTGTGCCCAGAGCGGGAACTTTTTATGTGTATCCCTATAAAGTCGAATAAACGCAGAATGATGGAGAATGGCAATATTATCAATGGTTGTGGGATTTAATCTGACGTCATTCACCTCCATTCACGTTCAAACTTCGTGGAGAAATTGGGCCCACTACGGGCCCACTCAGTATCGGGGGAGAGTAGGTTTACTTCATGCCAAGTACAAGCCAACGCGTCCAGCTTCTATCCCACAAAATGCCAAATGGCAACTTCAATCTCCAGCTTCGATGGAGAGAAAATGGAGTTCGCAAGAAGAAGAGCTGCGGACTCGGTTCCTTCGAGGTAGATCCGCTCGAGGGAAGCAATTCGAGGCGCAAGGGAATCCGCGAGGCTGTCCAGCAAGCCGAGAAGATGCGCGCCGACCGGGAGGCCGTCTTAATTGCAACAGAGCGCGGTTGGAAGGTGCAAGGCGCAAAAGACCCAACTCGAGGTAGGGTTGAGACTTTCTTGGACTACATGAGGGCAGGACGTGACAGCAATACACGCGCATGGAAGAACCGCTTCAATATTGTCATGCGGCGCCTGGAGGAGTTCTACTGCGATCCGAAGGTTGGCCTTGATGACCCACGCTTTGAGGAGTTGACGCTAGGGCATGGAAATACATTCCGAGATTGGCTCAAGCGCGGTGATGCGAACCGCAAGCCATACGATGCCGAGAGCGTAAGGAACTACATCACGTTGGTGAAGTCCGAGCTGGAGCGTGCGGTGGAGATGGAAGTCCTCGCGGCGAATCCATGGCGGTCGGTGCGCACGCCGGTGGGGAATAAGCGCAACACCATTCCGAAGGAGGTGCTGGTTATTGATGAGGTCAAGAAGCTATCTCAAGTCCCCACTGATGCTCCAGAGGCCAAGCGCGCCTTTCTCGTGGCCTGTCTAACAGGAATGGGGCTCTCCGATATCCGGGCGCTGCGTTTTAAGAGTTTCAGCGGCGGAGTTCTGCACTACGTCCGTGCGAAGACTCGAACAGGCTCACCAATGGAGGCGCGTGTCAAGCTCAATGAGACCGCCATGAAGCTATTGGGTAGAGGCAATGCCTCGGATCTTGTGTTTCCGGAGCTGCCCTCAGATTCAGCCATTAACAAGTCGCTAGCTCGAATGGTCGAACGCGCAGGGATAGAGAAGAAGATCACTTTCTATTGTGGGCGCCATTCGTTCGCGGTCAATCAAATAGTCGCCGGGGTGAATCCGGAAAAGGTTCGCCAGCAGATGGGGCAAGCGTCACTGAAAACCATGGATAGATATATCCGCAGAGCCGCAGAGTTAGTTGAGGACGGTACTGAAAGCCTCGGATTTGAGCTTTAGTAGGTTGCAGGAATCAACACATAGTTAACGCATCAACCAACAATTGACTTGGTTGATAGTAAGACAAGTTGGTCGTTTTTATTCTTGTTTAGGACAGCTCTTTGGGGCAAGATGAGTCGGCCTTTTAAGTACTTATAAAAGGGGGTTTGGAGGAGTACTGCGCTAAATGAACTTGCCCCCCATGAGTAAGGACATATCCGCGCAGGCTGAGGCCGAGCGCATCAAGAAAACTAGTCGTGACTTTTGGAGCCAAGGTGCCGTTAAGAGGTATATAAAGCTCAATGAATTGCGGAAGGAGCTGCATGCGATAGAGAGCAAAGGCGGGGCTAATGAGCCGTTGCAACAAGAAGTTGATGGTGCCGCCATAGAGTTGATTGGAATGCTTTACGGGCTTGGTGTAATTGACTTCGACCAGCTCATGTATCGCCTCATTGCAAAGCAAGAGGAAGCATGAAGTGGAAGAGTGTACATGATGCCGCAAAGGAGCTTGGTTGGAGGTCAACTCGCGATTTCACCGCCTGGTGTCGTGAGCGTGGGGTTCCCGTCAAGAAGATGAGTCACAAGAAGATTCTTGTGGATACGAATGCTTTGGAGCAGCTAATCAATGAGCTCCAAGATTAACGCCATTCCCGAGGCAAAAGAGGTGACCTCGGAGGCGCTGGTGGTGGAGCCTGTCAACGCTGTTTTAGAGCGTGGGCGATCTATCGCGCAGCCGAGGCCCCTCTGTGGTTCGCTTTGGCAGGAAGGAGAAATCCTGTTGCTATTTGGAGACGGAGGAGTAGGTAAAACCTTTTTCGCATTGGCGTTGTGTGAGGCATTAGCTGAAGGGACTGCCTTTTTAGATCTCGAGACCCCGGGCGTGCCTATGCCCGTCATCTACTTCGATTTTGAGATGTCAGACAAAGCCTGGGCGCGGCGCTTTGGTAGCCGTGAAGTAGCCAATAATTTCCTGCGCGGGGCTATACAGTGGGCGAAGCTGGAGGACGGGGAGGATATGGTGAAGCTGATGAAAGAGAAAGTCGAGGCGACAGGTTCGGAGGTGGTGGTGGTCGATAACGTTTCCACGCTCGAATCAGACACCAATGACGGCAAAGTCATGACTCGGTTGATGAGGAGTCTTATTCAGTTTCGAGATGAGCTTGGCGTGTCTCTCCTCGTGCTGGCCCACACAAAGAAGGTTGCCGACCCAAAGACGGAGTTGACCGCCGACCTGCTGACAGGATCAAAGCGTCAGCAAAACTTTGCTGACTCGGTAGTGGGAATGCGCACTAGTCGAGTCTCCTCAAGACCCGAACCGGTTTATTTAAAGCATTGCAAAGCGCGCAACGTAGAGATAGAGTTCGGGGGAGATCGCGTGATTGATTTCGTCAAGGTGGACACTACCGACGGCAGAGGAGTCCAGCTGCGACCGTTTACTGATGGCTACAGCATGAGCGAAAAGGAGCACCTTTCTTCAGATTCGGGGGAAGTGGTTTCGGATAAGACCCGCTTGGTAATCGAGGAGTTTGAAAAGCAATCCGAAAGGGGGGTGTTGAGCTACTCCGCGATCGCGAAGGTGTTGCAGGCGCGAGGGTACCGCATCACGGATAAGACGGTCAAGGAGCACCTGGTGAAGTACTTCGGTAGTGAGGGAGAGGTGAAAGAGGAGGTGGAGAGAAAGAAGAAGAATCTCTCTCTCTTTTCTCAAGGCTCAATTTCTACTCCGAACTCCGAGCCTCAACGTAAAGAGCTATGAAAGAGGAGTTTAAGTACGCTCGGAGCTCGGAGCGTCGGAGTTTAGCTCCGAGGTGTGCCTGTGGCCAGAGCAATCGCAGCGGCAAATATGTTCCTCTCCTTCGAGGTGGGTCTTTGATGAGGTTCGGAAATGATGCAGTGGCGGGGTACTGTTTTGAATGCTCTCGATTGTGTTTAGATGCTCGGAGCTCGGAGCTCGGAGTCACCGTAGGGCCGCCTCCGAAGCAAGTCAAGCAAGCCCCGCGGGA
>Ga0206125_10001354_pt1 | contig 28734 bp, 25 predicted proteins | sample Helgoland_Spring_4_FD_148598 | JGI IMG/M metagenome (GOLD analysis project Ga0206125, IMG submission 148598) | Pelagic subsurface seawater microbial communities from Kabeltonne, Helgoland, North Sea - Helgoland_Spring_Bloom_20160331_1 | ecosystem: Environmental > Aquatic > Marine > Epipelagic ... | reverse complement strand
AAGGTTTCTTAATGAAATACAAAGGATAAAAGTGATGCAAAAAATTAGAAAAGCAGTATTTCCAGTTGCTGGGTTTGGCACACGATTTCTTCCTGCAACAAAGGCAATGCCAAAAGAGCTAATGCCAATTATTAATAAGCCTTTAATTCAGTACGCAGTTGAAGAAGTTATTTCAGCAGGTATTGATACTTTGATATTTATTACAGGGCGTAATAAGCGAGCAATTGAAGATCATTTTGATAGAAATTTAGAGCTTGAGGCTGCATTGGATAAGAATGCTAAGGCTGAACAGGCGGAAATGCTTCGAAATATATTACCTTCTGGTGTCGAGTGTATTTTTGTGCGACAACCAATACAACTTGGCCTAGGGCATGCAGTTTTATGTGCAGAGCGAGCTGTTGGTAATGAACCTTTTGCTGTTATACTTGCAGATGACTTTTTAGTTTATAAAGGTCTAGGAATTACTGCTGATCTAGTGAGAGCTTATGAAGAGACAAATAAAACACAATTGAGTGTCATGCAGGTGGATGGACATGATATTTCAAAATATGGTGTCATTAAGCACAATGAAAATAATTCTGCTGTAAGGGGTTTGGTTAGAGAAGCAATTTTTGAAGAGGCACCTTCAAGTCTCGCAAGTATCGGACGATATATATTAACACCTAATATTTTTGATATTTTGCGTACGCAAAAAGTGGGCGTCGGTGGTGAAATACAATTATCTGATGCAATTAATACTCAAGCAAAGAGCGGGAATGTAGAGTGGGTGCTCCTTGACGGAAAAAGATTTGATTGTGGTGATGCAAGGGGTTACTTAAATGCAATTCTACATGCGGCTGAAGAAAAAAACATGCTCTGATGAATATTTATTTCATAGATATTGATTATTACACATTTCACACAAATATTATTTTAAGCTAAGGTTTATTAATGGAAGATATTATAACAATTATTGGTGGTTCTGGATTTGTTGGGACTAATTTATGTAAATCATTAAGAAACAAAGGGATATTATTTGAAATTATTGATTTAAAAGTAAGCAAAACTTTCCCAAAAGAAACAAAAATAGCTGATGTTAGAGATTTAAAATTGTTAAGCTTGGCAATAACTGGAAATATAATAATTAATTTAGCAGCCATTCATCGTGATGATGTGAAAGATAAGACTACATATTACACAACTAACGTAATTGGTGCTAAAAATATAATTGCAGTCTCTAAACAAAAAAACATCAAAAAAATAATTTTTACTAGTTCAGTTGCTGTATATGGATTTGTTACATCCGAAACAAATGAAGATGGTGAAATCAGTCCATTCAATGAATATGGTAAAACAAAATTTGAAGCAGAAAAATTATTTAGAGTTTGGAATAATGAGACAAAAAATTCTTTAATAATTATTCGCCCAACAGTTATTTTTGGCGAAGGTAATAGGGGTAATGTTTTTAATTTATTTAATCAAATTTATAATAATAGATTTATAATGATTGGAAATGGAAAAAACAAAAAATCAATTGCATATATCGCAAATGTTGTCGCCTTTATAGAAAAATGTCTTACTGAAAATATTGATTTTGGGCTATATAATTATGTTGATGGCCCAAATATAAATATGAACAAATTCATTAAACTTATACGAAGAGTTATCAAAAATAAAAAAAATATAGGTATAAGACTGCCATATTGGCTTGGTCTTTTTATTGGTTATATTTTTGATTTTACTTCATTCATATTTAACAAAAAATTTTCTATAAGTTCAATACGTGTGAAAAAGTTTTGTTCATCAAGTGAATTTACTTCAGCAAAAAATAATTTGGAGGATTTTGTTGCTCCCTTTAGTTTAGAAGATGGGATATTTAAAACCTTAAGCTATGAGTTTGTGGACAATAACCCAAATAAAGAAGTCTTTTTCACTGAGTAATACATATAGACTTGATTATTGTATATTAGATAAAAATGAGAGATAAAAAAATAGATTGCAAATGAGACCTAAAGTTTCGGTAATTATTCCCGTTTATAATGCAAGCCTTACCATTGAGCGTGCAATCACCTCGGCTCTAAACCAAAATCTTCAGCCATTCGAGATACTCATTTATGACGACTGTTCAACAGATAATTCATATGAAAAAATTAGTGCATTAATGGATGAATTTGACTCAATAAAATATTATAAAGGAGAGAAAAATGTTGGGGCTGGATCATCAAGAGATTTTTTACTTAAATTAGCAAAAGGCGATTTCATTGCATTTTTAGATTCTGATGATTTTTGGCATAAGAGCAAATTAGAAAAGCAAATAAATGCTTTAATTTTTCATAAAGCTGATATTTGTGTTTGTGGATATGAAATTTATGACGAATCTAATGTGCCTTTAGGTTTTCGCCTTCCATTGAAAAATTTAAATTTTTTTAAATTACATTTTTCAAACTGGATACCTACCAGTATGGCAGTTTTAAGTGTAAATTTAAAAGGGGTTAGAGACATGCCTAAAATCCGTAGGCGCCAAGATTATGCATATTGGTTAAATATTTTTAGACTAAATTACAAAGTTAATTATATCTCTATAAATGAAAAATTGGGAGGCTATACAAGAATGAATAAAAGCCTTTCATCAAGTCCAGTAAAAAATATAAAATATAATTATTTAATGTTTAGAATAGAAATGAAATACTCAATTATAAAAACTAGTATCATTGTTTTACTAAATATACTAATTCGGATATTTAGAACTTAACTTAATAAATAAAAAAAGGCATTTCTACATGGAAGTCAAAAGAAATTTTTTATTACGTAATGATGACCTGTTAGACTATGATATTGAATCCAATCGTCATGAGTTGAAAAATATCATATCATCTTCAAGGTTTATGGTAGTTGGCGCCGCTGGATCAATAGGATCGGCTGTAGTTTTGCAACTTATTAAGTATAATGCATTATCAGTTTATGCTATTGACATAAGTGAAAATAATCTTGCTGAACTTGTAAGAGATGTACGTAATTCATTTCCCAACTCTAATACAAATTTTAAGACATTTAGTATAGCTTTGGGAAGTGACGAATTCACCTGTTTTCAAGAAATGCACCAAGATTTTGATTATATTATTAATTTAAGTGCCATGAAGCATGTGCGCAGTGAGTCAAATCCTTATTCTTTAATGAGAATGATCGATCTTAATGTTGTACAAACATCTTCACTAATTAATTATGCAATAAGCATTAATGCTAAAAACTATTTTAGTGTGTCATCAGATAAGTCTGTAAATCCGGCTAATGCTATGGGTGCTTCTAAATGTATGATGGAAGAGGTAATGGTAGGTTTCTCCGAGCAAATTAATGTATCCTCGGCTAGATTTGCTAATGTAGCTTTCTCAGACGGGTCTATTCTTCATTCGATGAAAAATAGACTTCATAAATCACAGCCTATTGTTGTGCCTACAGGTATAAAAAGATACTTTATAAGCCAACGTGAAGCAGGAGAATTATGCTTAATGGCCATTATATTAGGAAAGAATAGAGAAATATTTTTTCCTAAATTAGAAGAATCAAAACATTTGATGGAATTCGAAGAGATAATAAAAAATTATATGATTAATGAAGGTCTATCCCCTTTATTTTATGAAAATGAAAAAGAAGCGATTAAGTCTGCTTCGTCTCAAAGTGAGAAAGAGCAAAAGTTTTGGCCATGTATTTATTCTAAAACTAACACAAGCGGAGAAAAACCTTTTGAAGAATTTATAGGATTAAACGAGAAGCCAGATTTATCACGTTTTTTAAATATGGGAGTTTTGAAACTTAAAAAGAAAAATTTTAATTATCATAATTTTATAGAAGATTTAAATAACATCAAATTAACTGGAAAATGGACACGTGATGATCTTTTGCAGCTTCTTAAGCAATATGTGCCTACTTTTATACATAATGAAACAGGCAAATTTTTGGATGATAAAATATGATCAGACTTCAAAAAGCTTGTAATTTAATAAGAGATATATTTGTTTTACCAAAAATACCGCTACACATCCCTTATTTTGATGATGATGATCATCGCAGTGTTTCTGAAGTTATGAAGTCTACTTTTGTATCAAGCGTTGGGCCTGAAGTTAATAAGTTTGAAAAAGAATTAGCATTATTTCTTGATTGTAAAAATGTCATACTTACCAATACTGGAACTGCGGCACTTCATGTATCTTTGCTTGCTGCAGGATGTGTAAGTGGTGATCTTGTAATTACTCAAGCAATATCCTTTGTTGCTACATCCAATGCAATTAAATATTGTAATGCTGATCCAATTTTTATAGACATTTCTCCTCATACATTAGGAATGTGCCCAAAAAGTTTAAGAAATTTTCTAACCAAAAAAACAACCGTAACTGACAAAGGCGTGATTCATAAGGATACTGGTAGACGTATAAGCTGTGTGTTGCCAATGCATACTTTTGGTAATGCGTGTGACATAACGGAGATAGTCAGTATATCAAAGGAATTTGGTTTAATGGTCGTTGAGGATGCTGCTGAAGCTTTAGGTAGCAAAAGTAATGAAAAAGCATTGGGCACTTTTGGTGACATGGGTACTATAAGTTTCAATGGTAATAAATTGATAACGACTGGAGGTGGAGGAGCCGTATTATGTAAGTCTAAAGAGCACGCCAAAAAAATACGCCATATATCCACTACTGCTAAAGTGAATAATAAATATTATCATGACGAAATTGGTTATAACTACAGAATGCCCAACTTGAATGCTGCATTGGGTCTTTCGCAATTAAAAAAAGTTAATCAATTAATTGTTAAAAAGCGAGAGTTACATTTAAAATACAAAGAAGTGTTTGCGGATCTAGGCTTAAAGGTTTTGAGTGAATGTAGTGGAACTAAATCTAATTATTGGTTGAATACAGTCATTTTTAATAATGAATTAGAAGCAGAAAGATTTATAAAAGTCTCAAATAATTGTGGTATTATGACAAGGCCAGTATGGTATTTATTGCCTGACCTACCTCATTTTAAGAATTCTCCAACATATAACTTATCTGTTGCAACATCACTTTCTAAAAAATGTGTAAGTTTACCTAGTTGGGTGGAATTATGATGAAAAAACTATTGATTTTTACAAGTACAAGGGCAGATTATGGGATACTGAGCACCTTAACCAAGAAGTTGAAGGCCAATCAAAGCTTGAACTATGAATTTTTAGTTACAGGCAGCCATACTTTGGCTTCATTTGGAAACACAATTGCTGAAATAAGAAATAATAAAGAACCTATTTTTGATATTTGTGAATTTATTGTAGATAGTTCTACGCTAAAGGGTCAAGCAAAGAGCTTTGCTTTAGCTTCTCTAAGCTTTAGTGAAGTTTTATCCAGAAAAAAATTTGATGCAGCTGTAATTTTGGGTGATAGATATGAAGCACTTGCGTTTGCTATCTCTTGTTATATGTACTCCATTCCAATTATTCACTTGCACGGTGGTGAATTAACATATGGTTCTAAAGATGATGGATATCGCCATTCGATCACTAAACTAGCTACTTTGCATTTCACATCAACTGATAATTACAAAAGAAGAATAATACAAATGGGAGAAAACCCAAAAGCAGTCTTTAATATAGGGTCAGTATCTGTTGAAAGTATACATAAACATAAAATTGATGTCAGTAAAAATGATTGCTTGGATAAACTTGGGTTAGGTTCAGATCAAAGGTATTGTATGATGACGTTACATCCGGAAACGTCATCAAATTCAGAAAGTTCTATTAAGGCAATAAATAACTGTTTCAATGCTCTTGAAGGCTTCGAAAATATTTGCATTGTAATTACTGGTGCCAATTTTGATACAAACGGTCGACTATTAAATAAATTTATTAAAGATAAATGCATACCAAGAAAAATAGTGTTTACTGAAAGTCTTGGGCGGGAAAATTATTTTTCCACACTATTCCATTCAGATTTTATAATTGGTAACTCTTCTAGTGGTATAATAGAAGCACCTTCAGTGGCTGTACCAACAGTTAACATAGGTGAAAGGCAAAAGGGGAGAGAATTTGGTAACACAGTTATAAATACAAGCTCTTCAATAATTGAAATAAAAAATGGTATAGAAAAAGCCTTAGAGCTTAAAGAATTGATAAATAGAAATAAATTTATATGTATAAATCCATATTATAAAGATGGTGGTATTAATTTGTTTATAAAAACAATTGAAAAATTTAATTTTGATAAACAAAAATTATTTTTTGATTTGGAGCATTAAGATGGTGAAATTTATTGCTGAAATTGGTGTTAATCATAATGGAAATGTTAAGTTTGCAAAATATCTGATAAAAGAAGCAAAGGCAGCAGGATGTGATGTAGTAAAATTTCAAATTTATAATACAAATAAATTAATTAAAGAAAATACAGCTTTAGCAGATTATCAAAAAATCAACCAAAGTGATTCTACAAATCAATATGAAATGTTGAAAAATTTAGAGCTTAATCACAGTCAACATCTTGAAATTTATAATTACTGTCTATCAATGAAAATAGATTATTTAGCTAGTGTATTTGATGAGGAATCACTAGATTTTATTTGTAAGACACTAAATTGTGATTCCATCAAATTTGGTTCTGGTGAATTATCAAATCTAAAATTACTTTGGTTAGCTGCAAAAAATAAAAAACATATTATTTTATCAACTGGTATGGCGCCGATTGGTGATATTGAGCTTGCGTTAACATCACTAGCTCTTGGATATTTGAATATTGAGCCAAAGCAATTAGATCAAGATCAAATACTTTCAATTTTTCATGATGAAAATACACACACTATTTTAAAAAAATACGTAACATTGATGCATTGTACTTCAGAGTATCCTTCTAATGCAGCTGATGCAAACTTAAGCGCAATTAAAATTTTACAAAATGTTTTTGGCTTAAATGTTGGCTTTTCAGATCATACAAATGGCATTGCTTGTTCATTGGGTGCGGTGTCTATGGGTGTAAAACTTATAGAAAAGCATTTTACATCAGATAAAAATCTATCTGGCCCTGATCACCTATCTTCAACGGAGCCAAAAGAATTTTCTAATTTAATTTTAGAAAGTAAAAATCTAGAATTAGCATTGGCAAAAAAGTATAAATCTTTGTCTGGGCCTGAATTGAAAAATAGAAATATTGTTAGAAAAAAAATCATTGCATCAAAAATAATTAAAAAAGATGATTATTTTTGTTTTAATAGTTTATCTACAATCCGATCCGAAGAAGGATTAGATGCAATAAATTTGTTTTCATTAATGCAAAAAAAAGCATCACAAGATTATTTTCCGGGGGATACAATTTTTGAATAATACAGCAATAATACTCGGGGCGGGATCTCATGCTTTATTGATATTAAGAATATTAAAAGAACACTCTAGCTTGTCAAATTTCTCTTATGTAAATAACAATCCCTCTAAAATAATGAATGATTTTAATTGTAAATATATTGGTACTGATAAAGAATTATCTGTAAATATTAAGAAGAGGTCAGTTGAACTTTTTAATGGTATTGGGACCAGAAGAGATTGCTTGAAGAGAAATGAAGTATTTACACATTTTAAAAAACTAGGATTTAAATTTGGAAAACTAGTTCATCCATCGGCATATGTTTGTAAATCAGTATATGTGCCTGAGGGCTCGCAAATTTTATTACGTGCAATGGTAAATAGTGGCACAATAATTGGAGAAAATTGTATTATAAATACCTCGGCTATATTAGAACATGATAGCTTGATTGGTAGTGGGTGCCATATTGGACCTAGCTCAGTAGTCTGTGGAAGTGCAAAAGTATCTGATGATACATTAGTTGGTGCTAATTGTGTTGTTTTGCCGGGATCTAATATAAAAAATCATAAAGTATTAAAAGCAGGCGGAGTTTATGGCAAATAGTTTTGGATCAAAAGTGTTTAGTAAAATTTCTGAAATTAGCGTCTTTGAGACGACAGTAATTTATGATGCACTAAAAAAAATTGATAATGTATCTCTTGGCGCGGTAATTGTTATTGATAGTAGGCATTGTGTGATTGGAACTCTTACAGATGGAGACATTCGAAGAGGTTTATTGCAAGGGATATCTCTTGATGAAACAATTAAACAAGTTTTTAATTCGAAATCATTTATTGTTAATGAAAATAAATATATAATTGAAGATGTAAAAAAAGTAATGCTTGAGAAGCATATTACATTTACACCAGTTGTTTCAGATAAAGGAATACTGACAGACGTAATTACAGTTTATGATGATAATAGGAATATTTTAGAAACTGCAATGTTCATAATGGCGGGTGGTTTGGGCTCTAGGCTAGGACAGCACACAATAGATACACCAAAGCCAATGCTAAAAGTTTTAGGTTCGCCCATGCTTGAGCAATTAATATTAAAAGCTAAAAAATTTGGAATTAAAGATATATTTATTTCTGTCCGTTATAAAAAAGATATTATTATGGATTATTTTGGTAACGGCGAACACTTTGGTGTTAATATTGTTTACGTCGAAGAGACAACTCCACTTGGAACAGCTGGTAGCCTTGCCTTGAATGCTAAGTTAAATTTTTTTAATCATGTTTTGGTAATTAATGCTGACGTACTAACAGATATTAATTTTGGAATATTAATCGATTGGCATAAAAAAAATAAATCAGAATTTACTTCTGTAGTCCGTGAATTTTCAATGGAAAATCCATTCGGTACTGTTGAGGTAGATGGGAATACTTTTAAAAAGATAGTAGAAAAACCTATTTATAAAAGTTTGATTAATGCTGGATGTTATATAATTGATATGAAATGCATCAAAACGATTGAAACTATAAGAAAATTAGATATGCCAGAATTTATAAATAATCTTATATCTTTGGGATACTGCGTAAAAGTATATGAATATAATGGGCCTTGGGTTGATGTTGGAAAAAAAGATGAATTTGAAAAATTAGAGATATTTTAAAATGCTAACGGCAATTATTCCTGCTCGTAAAGGTTCAAAATCTATTATTGGTAAAAATATGATTGAACTAGGGAGGCAACCATTAATCTATTGGACAATGCATGCTGCAGAAATGTCTAAAGAAATAAATGAAATTATACTCACAACTGACTGCGAGGAAATAGCTAATTATTGCTTAGATCATTTTAATGTAAATATAATTTTTCGAGATGAAAAATTGTCTGATGACCATGCAAAAACTTCAGATGTTTTGCTGGATGTATTGAATAAGCATAATGTTGTGAACTCACATATTATATTATTACAAGTAACATCACCGTTTAGGACAATTTCTGATATAAGTAGAGGATATGAGATTTTTTGTAAAAAAACAATTAATACATGTGTAAGTGTAAAAAGATGCCCAATTTCTCCAGAACTTTTAATAAAAAAAACTACCTGCAATTTAGGAAAAAAAAGTGAGTTTTTTAAAGATAAAAGACGCCAAGATATGGAGGAATATTACTTGATAAATGGTGCAATATATATTTTTTCAAAAGATTCTTTGCTCTATAATAATAGTATTTTTTCTCAAGAACTGTCTTTTATTGAGATGACTTATAATAACAGTTTAGATATTGATGATAAGAATGACCTTGAAATCGCAAGAGAGCAATGGAACCAAAATGCAACATGACTTGATAAAGCTTTATAATTTACCAGAAGAAATAAAATTTTGTAAAAAGTGTACAATATCAAACCAAAGACCAAGAATTACATTTGACAAAGATGGCGTTTGTTCAGCATGTAATTTTGCGATCTTTAAAAGGACTGGTATTGATTGGAATAAACGTGAGCAAGAGCTTATGGCGTTATGTGATTTGCATAGAAAATCGAATGGAGATTATGATGTAATTGTTCCATGTAGTGGAGGAAAAGATGGGAGCTTTGTTGCGCATATTTTAAAGTCAAAATATGATATGAATCCATTGACCGTAACATGGTCACCGCTTATTCCTACAGATATAGGTAGAAAAAATTTAGATGCTTTTATAAATTCTGGGTTTACTAATATTTTAGGTAGACCTTCAGGTGAGGTTAATAGGCGCCTTGTTGAATTATCAACAAGGCATCTAGGAGATCCATTTCAGCCATTCATTTATGGGCAAACAAATTTCCCACTTCAAATAGCCGTTCAGCATGGAATCTCGTTAATATTTTATGGTGAAAATGGTGAGGTTGAGTATGGAGGGGACGTTAAAAATGCATTCAGCCCTACAAGGGAGATATCAGATCATGATAAACATTATTTTTCGGGTATGCCACCAGAGTTTTGGGAACAACATGGAGTTTCATTAAATGATTTGAAACCGTTCATGTCTCCAAATTATTCAGATATTTTAAAAAATAAGACAGAAATACATTTTTTAGGATACTATAAATTTTGGGACCCACAAGAAAACTATTATTATTGTAAAGAAAAAACTGGTTTTACAGAAAATACTGAACGATCGCAGGGCACTTATTCACGTTATGCAAGTCTTGATGATAAATTGGATGGATTTCATTATTATTTTGCTTATATCAAGTTTGGTATTGGACGTGCAACATCTGATACAGCGCATGAGATAAGAGATGATAAAATTGACAAAGACGAAGGAATTGCTCTTGTAAAAAAATTTGATGGTGAGTTTCCAAGCAAATATTTAGATGAATTTCTTGATTATGCTAACATAGCAAAAAAAGAATTTGATGTAATACTAGATTCCTGGAGATCAGCACATATTTGGCATAAACACAATGATGATTGGTTATTGAAAAATCCAATATGGAATTCCTAGATGAATAATTACAACAGCCGGATAATTGCAAAATTAGAAGTTAAAAAAGAAAGGTTAATAAAAGGAATTAGCTTTGAAGGTTTGAGGCACATAGGCGTCCCCTCAGCATATGCAAATAAATACTATACTGAGGGTATTGATGAAATACTATATCATGATGTTACAGCAAGTTTGTATGGGTACAATTCTTTAACAAAACTGGTCAAGAATTGCTCTAAGTCAGTTTTTATACCCATTACAATATCTGGGGGTATTTCTAGCTCAAATGATGCAATTGAAATGATAGCAAGTGGTGGAGATAAAATTGCAATAAATACAGCTTTTGTATCAAACAACAACTTATGTGAAGAAATAGTTAATAAAGTTGGAAGTCAAGCTGTCACAGTCTCAATTGATGCAAAGCAAATAGAAAAAAATAAATGGAATTTGTTCACTGAAGCTGGCAGGGAACCAACGGGTATCGATGTAATAGAGTGGGCTAAATTAATGGCTGAAAAAGGCGTTGGCGAAATATTATTAACTTCTATTGACCAAGATGGAACAAAAAATGGATTTGATATTAACTTATACCAAAGTGTTTATGAAGCGGTAGATGTTCCAATAATTATATCGGGAGGCATGGGAAAGCTTGATCATCTTACTCCACTAAAAGATTGCCCTCCAAGTGGTATAGCTATTGCAAGTATATTTCATTATGATACTTTTACTATAAAGGAAGTAAAAGACTTTTGCTCTAAATTAAATTTAAATATTAGATAAGAATAAGTGATGATTGGAATAATTGATTATAATTGTGGTAATATCGCTTCGGTCACAAATGCATTAGATCATTTGTCTATGCCGTCGGAGGTGGTATCCTCTGCAGAAAAATTAAAACACTATGATAGTTTAATATTGCCTGGAGTTGGTAGTTTTGCAAATGCTATGAATAAATTAAATAAAAGAAATCTTTCAGAGGCAATAGTTGATAGCATTGAAGGAGGTATGAAATTTTTAGGAATTTGCGTAGGAATGCAAGTGCTTTTTGAAAAAGGATATGAGGCTTCTGAAATTAATGGATTAAGTTTTTTTAAAGGTAGTGTCGAAAAAATTCAAGATTTAAAAACACCTAGTGTCGGGTGGTATTCTGTTGTTGATCATGATCAAAATCATTATGGAAAGTTTTATTTTACCCATTCATTTGCAGCAAATTGTGAAGAAAAAAGTTCATTTTATTATGAACTAAAAGGAAAAAAAATAATTGCTGGAAAAAGATACAATAATGTTTTGGGTGTCCAGTTCCATCCTGAAAGAAGTGGTCTAGTCGGGTTAAATTTTTTGAGAGATTATTTAACATGAGAGTATTAATTATAGGATTTGGACATTTAGGCTATCGGCATGCGCAGGGTGTTCAGAAATATTTGAGAAGTTCAAAAGGTTTATTAGATATTTTTGATATTAATGATAAATTTTGGTTGGCTCATAATAGTGAATTTAAAGATAGTAATATAAATTTTCTGCCATCAATTCCTAAATTCCAAAACTATGACTTAGCAATAGTTGCCACCAATTCTATCGATAGGTTAGAAGCAGTAAAAAATATATTACATGAGAATAAGGTTAAAACTTTTATTCTTGAGAAATTTTTGTTTAATAATTTAAATGATTATTCTGAAATGAATAATTTAATTAACGCTCATAAACTAAAAGTTTTTGTAAATACGCCATTTAGGTTTTATTCATTTTATCAATTTATTGATAAATACTTATTTGATAAAAAGCTATCTATCGTTGAGATGAATGTTTGTGGAAATGCTAATCTGGGTATTGGATGTAATTCCATCCATTATGTAAATATATTAAAAAGCTTAACAGGATATCCTTTAACAGAAGTGAACACTTATGGATTAAAAGAAGTATTTAAAAGTAAAAGGGCTGGATACTATGAATTTTTAGGGAAAATGAAGTTTTATTTTAATGAAATTATTCTGAAAATATGGACAGATAGCAGCCAAAATGATTTTATTGTGAATTTTCTATTAAGCAATGGAACTAAAATCAATTTTTCAGAAACTACAGGTGGTGTTAATATTAATGGGATTGATGAAATTAAACGTTTTCCGTGTGAATTTCAAAGTGAGTTAACTGCGCTATACTTGTATAATATTAACAAAAAGAAAAATCTGTTGCTTCCATCGTATGAGCAAATAAAAGATGAACACATTACTATTTTATCAGCACTTCAAACAGGTGGAAAATTATTAATGAGGGATAAACATGCCAACATCAACATCACCTAATTCTTCAACTATTTTGCTTTTAGGGTCTGGTTATATGGCAAGTGAATACAAAAAAGTATTAAATAGTTTGAACCAAAAATTTATTGTTATTGGGCGGAAGCACAAGTCATATTATAATAAACTAAACTGGGAAGAGTCGTATTTTTCGATACAACATGATTTAGGTAATATAAAAGACATAATAAAAGAAAATAATATTAGTAAAGCTATCGTTGCTATTGACATTGAAAATTGCCTACAGGCTTCAGAGATATTAGCAAGCCTTGGAATTAAAGATTTTTTAGTTGAAAAGCCAGGCGCACTAAAGGCCACAGAATTAGAAAATTTTAAAAACAATTCAGTAGAAAAATATAAATTAAATGTTTACATAGCTTATAATAGGCGTTTTTTTTCAAGTGTAGATTATTTAAAAAAACTAAACCTAAATTTTACAGCTGCACGTCTAGAGTTAACTGAATTAGGCGACCGTGTTGCAAATGATAACTCCACCGAAGCATCGAAAAATAGATGGTTTATCGCAAATACATCACATGTTTTAGATTGTTTTACATATTTATGTGGAGATATACAGTCTACTTCATCAATGACAACGGGTCACTTGGATTGGCATGGCGGTGGTTTCAAAAATCTTGTTGGTCATGGGCTTACTAAAAATGATGTCCCTTTTTCATATATTGGAGTATGGAATAGCCCCGGGCGTTGGTCAATCGAGTTATGCACTGATGAGGAAAGGTATATATTGTGCCCAATGGAGAAAATTCTTATACAAAAGAAGGGTTCATTTGAGCCAGTTCCTTTGAATGTAGAAGAGAGTCTTGATTTAAAATATAAGCCAGGTTTATATTTGCAGACGGAAAATTTTTTAAAAAATTTAAATACAAATTTAAAGTCACTTGATGAACAAATAAATGATATTAAAATTTATTCTAAAATTGCAAAATATGATAAAAACATTACACATGTGAAAGATACTAAATAAATGTCTAATTTAGTATATGCTTCAAATCGTCGAGCACTTGATGTTGTAAGTTCCGAACTGCTTAAATATAATCAAGAAAATTTAGATTTATTTCTAGTATCATATAGTTCTATATTGGAAAATCATGCATTAAAATCAAATACGAGTCTAAAATATATTTATCTTTCTAAAAGTCCTGGGTGTCGTTTTAGTGAATATTTTAATATAATAAAATTTTACTATAAAAATCATAATATTTTAAGAAGTGTTAAAAATATATATTTTAATACAGAATATTTTCCATTCATACATGTTTTATACTTTTTTAAAAAAAGAAAATATATTAATTGGATACAATATCCTGACTTCATGTTAGTGAGTTTATTTTATAATGACTATAAAGTCCTATCTTTTAAAGAAATCTTATTTAATGCTAAAAAATTTAAAAGAATTTTACCGTATTTTTTTATGCATTCAAAAAATTTTAGTGTCAGTTTGGTTGAACACGTATTTATGGTTGAAATACCTGGAAAAAAACAAATATTTTTCGACTTACCTTATAGAAATTTAATGATAAAACCAATTGACAGAGTTACATTTACACGTAGCAATTTTAATTTTATTAATAAAAAAACACAACAAGAAGATGGCTTACTTTTTGTTTCCCAGGCTATGGAACTGGAGATTTCTGATGTGAATTATATAAATCTGGTTTTAGAGATGTGCGTCTGGGCAAAAAAAAATAACACAAAGATTAAAGGATATAAACCACATCCTCGTGAACAAAAAGATATAGTAAATAAAACTTATAAGACAATTCTTCTTGTATTTAATGAGTGTGAACTTTTAGGGAATAACACTCTAACGGATGAACAACTTCAAAAAATAAAGGTAACATCAGTAATTGGTTTCTACAGTGACTTAATGATTGAGTTGGCGAGCTGTGGTTATGGGTTCATTTCGTTCGTCAAACCATTATTTTTATTAGAAAAAAATTTAATGGCACACAAAGCTTTTAAAATATTTGATGACATTGGAATAAACTTAGACCCTGAAAGTATGTATGAATCTAGAATATTAAATGGAAGAATATTTACTAAAAATAAATCAACTAAATCTATGTTTAGTTTCTACAAATGAAAATATTTTTTATTGATCCACAATCTTACAACGCATTAGGTGAATATGATCGGTTATTCCTGGCTGAATTAGATAACATAGTTGAAGTAGAACCTATATTTTATTGCAATGAAAACTTTGAAGCCGACGTAGATAGTTATCAAACAGTAAAAATATTTAAATATCAAAAATACAAACAGAATATAAGAAAAGTATTTTCTTATATATACTCTTATTTAACGATATTATTACATATATCTAGTCAGAAGCCAGATGTAGTTCATATTCAGTGGTATCGTGCGTTATTAATAGATATTTTTATTTTTTATTGCATTAAATTTTTATCGAAGAAGATAGTTTATACTTGTCATAATTTTAGACCACACAATACAGGGAAGAAATATGATTTTATGCGTAAATATTTATATGATTTATTTAGTACAATTTTTGTTCATGATCATTCAACCTATGAATCATTAATTGAACTGGGTATTCACCCGTCTAAGATTATTCAGATTGAGTATGGGTTAACACCATTATCACCAAAGCATAATAGCATCAAATGTAATAAGAAAGTACATCCTATTACCTTTTTATTTTGTGGGTTTATATCTGAGTATAAAGGAATTGAAAATTTCATTAAACCATGGAAAAAAGTTTTTAAAGATTCAAAAGATTTTGAATTTAAAATTGCTGGAAAGTTTATAACAGAGAATTATTCAAAATATATAAAAGAGATGTCTATAGATTCTAAAAATATTATTATTGATGATAAATTTCAAACTATTGAACAATTTAAAGAAAATATTTTAGGTTCTCATGTAATTGTATTGCCATACAAAGAGGCAAGCCAGAGTGCGGTTTTGATGACAGTCCTAACTTTTGGCAGAAAGGTAATTGTTTCAGACGTCGGTGGTTTAGGTCAGACTTTTAGAAAAGCACCTTTTATAGGTTGGATGTTTAAGACAGAGAATGATTTAATTAACATACTAAGAAACTTAAAAGAAACGCCACGAGAAAATTTTTTTTTAGATGCCAAAGAAAATCTACTTTTAGAAAATAAGTTTTCGTGGAAAAATACAGTAGGAATAACTATGCAAGTATATAAAAATGAAAACTGATAATTCAAAAAATGTATTAATTTATGGCTTGGGGTATGTTGGCCTTACATTAGCAGTCTTTTTGGCCTCAAGGGGTTATAATGTAATTGGAATTGAAAAAAATGTAAAAACTCTTAACAAGATAAATAGCGGTAATGCTCAATTTTATGAGCTAGGATTTGATTTACATTTAAAAAATGTATTATTAAGTGGTAATTTTATTGCGCGTAAATTTGATAAAAACTCAATACCATTTCATGAGTTTCCAAAAACAATCTTTGTAACTGTAGGCACACCTGTTTTAAATAAAAAATTAAACAATGAAAATCTAAGAGAGGTTTTGTCTTGTTTATCTAAGTTTACATCGATACATGATCTTATTCTTTTACGGTCAACTGTATATCCAGGATGTACAAGAGAAATGTATAACAAGTATTGGCCATCTGAAGGCCCAAAGATGGGGTTTGCTCCAGAACGAACTATAGAAGGTAATGCCTGGGATGAATTAAATCAATTACCACAATTAATTTCAGGTCTAAATGAAAAAGCGCTAAGCAGCGGGTTAAAATTTTTTCAACAAATCAAGGTACCCACTGAAACACTCTCTACCACTGAGGAGTGCGAACTAACAAAACTTTTTTTAAATATAGAGCGTGATGTAAGCTTTGCTTTGGCAAATGAATTTGCAATGATTGCTCAAGAATACAATAGTAATTATTCAAATATTGTTAAAAAATCTAAAAATAACTACCCACGTGGCAAGTTGCAATTACCAGGTACTGTTGGTGGCCCATGCCTATCAAAAGATAGTTGGATATTGTCTGAAGCACTACTGAACAGGAAAAATATAAATTCTGAAGATTTATTACTTAAAAATGCAAGGTTAATAAACGAAAATCTTATAAATTGGTTTATACAAAAATCTGAAACTTGGTTTTTTCAAAAGAGTAGTAAAAATATAAAGATTTTAATATGTGGATTAAGCTTTAAAGGAAAGCCAGCAACAAACGATGTCAGAGGATCATATGTTGAAAATATAAAAGAAGCAATAGACAGAAAATGCAATCAATTATCAATTAATATTGAATATTATAGTGGTTACGATGCTCTTTGTGGCGAAAGTCAATTTAAAGAATTATCAATGTTAAACTTCAAGGCTGAACAATATGATTTAGTTATTATCCAAAATAACAACGAAGAGAATCTAAAGCCTCTATTAGATGGATCTGTGTTTTCAAATAAAACTTTGTATTGGGATTTTTGGGGTATTTCAAAAGATATGGATTTCTTAGAGTATATTAATAAAGATTTAATAATTTCGTTATAGGGGAAAAATGGAAATAATTCTTACAGGTTGCGCAGGTGATATTGGATCTAATTTAATGTTATCTTTATTAAAAGAAGGACATAAAGTTATAGGAGTAGATAATTTTATAAGAGAAAGTCCAGTATTTAAAAAAAATATGAAACATTATGCTGAATTTCAAGATAATTATAGTTGCATCCAGATGGATTTATGTGACTTAGAAAATGTGAAAAATTTAGATTTTTCAGATAAATACTTGATACACCTTGCTGCATATAATGGGACTGTGAATTTTTATAAGGACCCATTGTCTGTATTTAAAAATAGCCTTCTGCCTAGCTTAAATTTAGCTGATGTAATGCAAGAAAATAAACCTTTAGGAATTTTGTATACAAGTACCTCAGAAATTTATGCAGGGGGTATTGAATTAGATATAGTTAGCACACCAACTTCAGAAGATGTACCAGCTATAATTAACGATGTAAGCAACTCGCGTTGGAGTTATGCAGGAGCAAAACTAGGAGGTGAATTGATTTTCAATGCTTTTTCATCTATGACTAATGTTCCAACAGTTGTTGCCAGGGTGCACAATGTATATGGACCAGATTTTTCCACAGGACACGTCATATCAGATTTAATAAATAACTTTAAAAAAGGAATTTTTGAAGTTATTGGACCAAGTGAAACAAGAAGTTTTTGTCATATTAATGACTTAAATAAAATGATATTGAATATTATTTCAAGCACACATGATAATATCTTTGAAATCTATAATTTAGGAAATAATGAGGAAATTAATATTGGTGATCTTGCAGATATGATATTATTAGAGCAAAATATTTTTAAGGATATAATAGAGGTTCCTTCACGAGAAGGAAGTGTAAAAAGACGATGCCCAGATATTTCAAAGTACATTAATAAATTTGGAAATCCTAATTTTGTAAATCTTAAGGATGGAATATCTGATTTGTTGGGTGAGACATAGTTTGAAAAAATTCAAATCAACATTTTCAAAACTATTCTCTATTTTGATATTAGGTAATCAAAAAAGATTATTAATTTATGTAATTATCTTATCAATACTAGTTTCATTTATAGAAATTATTTCCGTTTCGTTGTTTGGAAGTTTTATATTGTCTATACAAAGTACTCACCAAACTGGTGGAAATATGAAAATTATTGGTGAGGTTTTTAATGCAATTGGATTAGCACCAACACTAAAAAACCTAGGGGTTATTACAGGATTTTTTCTCATATTTACGGGTGGAATGCAATTATTAGTTTCTTTTTATAGTGCTAAAGTGGGCGCATTTATTGGAGTGGGTATTGCTAACAATCTTTTCAAAAGATGTATGGAAATGAAATATATTAAATATTCGCACAATTTATCAAGAAATACATCATTTGTATTATTTTCCGAAACTCAAAGACTGACACAGCTAGTAATATTGCCTATTGTTATAATGTTAACAAAAATTGTGTTTTCCGTTACAGCATTATCCTTTCTTTTTTATCTCAATATTAATGTGGCATTAATTTCGTTCACAATATGTTCTTTAATGTATGTTCTCCTCTATAAGATTATTAGACCTCATTTAATTCTTAATGGTTCTATTGTTTCTGATTCTTATGATGAAAGGTATGGTATTGCAGAAGATGCTCTTCAAGGAAGATATGACGCTATACAGTTTAAAGCTACAAACATATTTGACTTATGGTTTAAGAAAAGTGGTGTAACTTTAGCTAATGCGCAAGGCAAGGCGGTTGCTTTCTCATTGATGCCGCGTCATTTGGTTGAAACCATGGTTTTTATATCTATAATCATTTTTTTTATTACAATATTCTCAAATAATTACACTTCATCAAATTTACCTGAAATGGCTATGATAATACTTTTGGGTTTAAAAATACTGCCAAGTTTACAATCAATATTTATTTCATTAACCCAAATCAATGCAAACTGGGCTTCAGTTAATAGTATATATAATCTAAATAACCAAACTTTGAAAACTAGAAATAACAAAGATGTCAGCAGTTTAACTAAAGGAATAAATTCTATTAGATCGCTTTTATTAGCTGAAATTAAGATAGAATTAAAAGATGAAAAGCAATGGTTGCTTGATGGTAAATGTGAGTTTACGAGTGGAAATTTTTATTATTTAAGTGGTAAATCTGGAGTTGGGAAATCTACATTATTGGATATTATCGCTGGAAGAAGGCATATTGATAGTGGAAAATTTTTAATAAATGGAAATAAAGTATATGATAACATTTTTGATGACCTAATATATATCCAACAAAAACCACATCTTTTCAAAAATACAATTTGCTTTAACATCACGTTTCAAGATTCTTGCAGCATAGATAAAAAATATTTTAAGCATGTTTTGAAAGTGACGGGTTTAGATAAAGACTTTTCATCAGATTCTGAATTATTTAATAAAATTATTGGAGTTGATACGAATGTATCAGGTGGTCAGGCACAAAGAATTTCAATTGCGAGAGCACTTTATAAAAAATGCCAGTGGCTTATTATGGATGAAGCAACAAATGCATTAGACAAAGATGCGGAAAAAGTGCTTATGGAGCTAATATTTTGTAATAATTATTTTGAAAGTATAATATTTACAAACCATAACAAAAATTTTAAAAATTTTGCAGATACAGAAGTAAAGTTAGTAGATAATGGTAAATCAATAAACCTTCAAATTCTAAAAAATAAAAAAGATACATCAGATTAATAACTTTAAAAACTTATATTTCTTGAGGAAAATTAATGAATAATAATAGATTTAAAAAATTATTAATTTTATATTCGAAGTATGTTTATTTAAAGATTTGGCAAAAAATCAAAGGTTATCCTAATCTGCATTTGCCAAGTTCGAAAGCAAAAATTTCAAAAATACCTTTTTATGAGTATAAAGTTTATATAAGACCTTCAGCGTCTGATTTAGAAAGAATATCAGAATTCTCAGAAAACGTTTACCTTTCAGAAAGCTATTTATATTCTGCTACAGTTAAATCAAATCCAACCGTTTTATTAGATTTAGGTGCAAATATAGGGTTGAGTACTTTATCACTGCTTATTAAATTTCCATCTATAACCAAAGTAATAGGTATAGAGGCTGAAAAAGAAAACTTTGGAGTATTAAAACAGAATTATGAATATTGGGCATCAAATTTCAGTGAGGTAGAATTTATACCAATTTTTGGAATAGCCTCAAATAAACAAAATAAATTTTTTGACCAAAATATTCTTTCGACTGAAGGTAAATACACAACATCTGCAGTTTTTCGATTTACACCAAATAAAAAAAATACAAATAATAATAACACAGTTAAAACATTTTGTGTTAATGATTTTATCAAAAAAAATACAGCTGACAATGAAAATATAATATGCAAGTTAGATATTGAAGGTGGTGAAGAATATCTATTAGAAGATAATACAGATTGGATTTCAAATGTTAGCTTTTTAACTGTTGAGTTACATGATAGATTTGATAAATCTCTGATAACATCATCTGTAAATTTATTAAAGTTGCTAAGTAAATATGATTTTGCAGTCCACCCTCAGAAAGATATTTTGCATTGTTATTCGCGAAAAAATATATCTTTGCCTTAGAATTATTAACAGTAAGTATACCAAAAAAGTATAATTATTAATTTGATGAGATTTCAAAATTTATTAAAAAAAATACCTTGCTTGATTTATAAAAATAACTTGAAGCAAGAGATTATTGTAGTTTCTTTGGCAAAATTTTTATTGGTAATTAACTTGTTATATAATACTCAACACATTTGAAAAACATATATTACTTTGCGAAAACTATTTGTTTTTTTTGATTAAAATACCACTAATTTGCCAATATAGATATTTCAAGGGTGTATTAGATAGAACGCTGTCAGATGTTGTAAGGCAATAGCGCAAGATTTTTAATCTTAAAAAACCACTAAGTATATTTAAAAAACCAAACCAATTAATGTCATATAAAATAAAATTTTCTTTCAGGAGGTTCAAATCAGCTAGAGTAAAAGGCTGCTCATCCACTGTTCTCGCATATGGAGTTAATTTTCGATAATAATTAAATAACGGGTTTATACCAAGAGGTTCTCTGATGATTAATTTACCCTCAGCGCTTAAAACTCTTTTAATTTCTGGGATCATAGAATTTAAATCCATGTGATGCAAAAGTGAATTAACCACTATGCAATCAAAACTTTCATTTTTAAATGGTAGATAGTGACCATCTGAGCAAATGAAAGTAGCATCTGCAAGATTAAGTTTTTTTGCCTCTTTAATGGCTTCATCAGATATATCTAATCCAGTATATTTAGATGTATATTGAATGTATTTTTTAGCGGAATAACCGGAAGAACAACCAATTTCTAATATATCTTTTTGATCTATATATTGATATGTTTTTTTATCATGAGCACTTATTGAAAGTGATGTTGCCCAATAAAATTTAGACTGATTTTCCCTAATATCTTTTTCAGTAGTTTTTTTATTTTCAAATAAACGCTCAGACTCAAGATCGATGATTCTATTATGATTTTTCAACTTGCATTCCTTTATTTATTATAATCAATCACAGTTTCTATACTACTACACATAATTTCTATATAAACCATGATGGATATCAACATTCAAATTGATTTATTCAAAAAAAAATCACTATAAACATATTGTTATGTTACATATTATAAATAAAAAATTCAGTTTCAGTCATGACAGACCGAAAAAAATTATTATAACTGATATTTATTAATCTAAATATCTAATGAGGCAAAAAATTTTATGATAAAAGATTTTGTTAATAACAATACTGTTAAGTTAAAATTAACTAAACAATACCTTTTATTAATTTTATTATCTTCCCCTTATCTAATGTCTGATGTGACATATTCAATTTTTTCGCTAGTTAATTTAAATCATATTTTTTATTCATGTGTATTAATCTTTATGTGTCTTTTATTTATAGGGATAAAAAGTAAAATAGAGTTGAGTCATAGTATTTGGTTGAAACTTTTTATAATTTTAACTTTGATCATCCTACAATCCGTAAACGGTATAGTGCAGGGGGTTGAATTGACAAAAGTTCTTACTAGTTTTTCAAGCTGTATAATTTTATTAATATCGATAATATTCTTTCTTAAGATACCAGATGAAACACAAGTATCATTAGTATACTATTATCTTCAAAGTATTTGTGTTATTTTTATTGTTGCTGAGTGTTTAAATTTATTAAAATCAGGAACATCATTATCAATTCTTTTCCAAAACCAATTCCCTTTATTGCTCTTCGCATGGGTGACTTTGCAGAAAATCCGCATAAAAAATAAAAAATTAAACCTTAATTTCGGCATATTTTACTTATCAGTAATATTCTTTATTTTTAGTAATATATTTCTGGCAACTGGTGCAAGGTTTCAATTTAAGATACCTGCTGTTTGTATGTTGATAATAATTTCTAATTATCTTTTTATGAATGAAAATTATATCACAATAGCGCGAAAATATACCAGAATAATATTATTTATTGCATTTTGTGTGCTTATTTCAATTTTATGTTTTTTTTATTTTATGCATTTAATAGATATTGTGTTGAGTGTGCGGAGCGTATCTTTTTTTCAAAGATTATTTATAGCTCAATCAATGATTTCTGAAATATATTCAAGTTTAAGTAACCTACTACTTGGCTTTGGAATGGGTTCAAGTCAGAAAAGTTTTGTTTATGACTGGTACGATATAGAGACTGGTTATCTGCCGACACATTCAGGTTTACTAGCACTTTTTTATGAGGTAGGTTTAATAGGTATTAGTCTCATAATTATATTAATTTTGCCTAAGAAGAAAAAAAAATCCAAAATAAATAAGGGTGTTAGTATTAATAATAGTAAACAATTATTATTAGTGTTTTTTACTGTCTGGTTAGTGATGAATATAGTTAGTATTTGGATTGTGCCTGTGCAAAACTTTTATTATAATGCTTCCATGATCTTTGCCGTTTTGTTAGTGACCCTTTTATATAAGTGTAATAATGTTAAAAAATAATCGTTATAAAGTCTTAATTGCTTTTTTATGTGGTGCTATTTTTTCATTAACAGTGATGTTTCCAATTGCATACAAGTATCGTGGTGAGATAAGACCTTATATGTCATATTTTATGGCTTTATTTAAAAGTCAACAGTTAGAGATCAATACATCATCAAAAAAGATAAGCTCATATCAAGAGGTTAAAAATTTAAATACTTCAGAGCTACCGCTTAAAATAGGCTACGTTGATTTAAAGGATTTTAATTTTTTAAATGGAGCAGGGCAATTACACAAAGCAGGAAATAAACTTTATGTAATGTCTAGATCTGGTGAAATATACATATTTGATGATAAAAATTTGAATTATAGATTTTCTATACCCAATTCGTTTAATGAAGCATTATCTAAGTATGCATCTGATAGCAGTAACGCATTCAGAGCTTTTGACCTACATATAGAATGTTCTGAAGAAAAAATATTTACGAGCTTTATTAAGTTTAATAAAATAAAAAATAATTTTTCATTTGAAGTAAGTTCAAATAATTTCGATTGCATAGGTTCTTCTGTGAAAAATGATAATTGGCTAACGCTGCTGAGTATTCCTATCACGTTAGCTGAAGCTACTAATTCTGCTTCTGCAGGTGGGGCTATTTACTATGAAAACAAAAAATTATTTGTTGGATTCGCCTTTACTGAAGATGAAAATGCTCTTGAGGTAGACGAAATACCAAATTCATTTGATGATAGAAATCTACGCGGTAAAATATTGATGATTGATGTGGAAAATAATGATATTGCGGTTTTTACCCGTGGTCATAGAAACATTGGTGCTATTATAAAAAATGTTTCAAATATATTATCAATTGAGCATGGCCCAGAGGGTGGAGATGAGATCAATTTAATAAAATCGGGTAAAAATTTTGGGTACCCAATATGGACTTATGGTACTGATTATGGGTCGTTTAAGTGGAAAAATGAAAGTATGAAATCTGATATTTGGAATGTATCAGATCCACTTTTTGCCTTTGTCCCCTCTATCGCGCCGAGTGATATGATAAACCTAATTAATTTTAATTCAAAATGGGATAATAACTTACTCATTTCAGGCTTAAAAAGCCAATCAATATATAGACTTAAGACTAAAAAAAATAAAGTTATTTATAGTGAACCTATTTGGATTGGGCATAGAGTAAGAAGTATTGAAGAATTTAATTCTAACATTTTCATTTTAACTGATAAGGGGTTATTGGGGCGTATTGAAATTGATGAAATTGCACTTTTAACTGATGTAGTGGGTGCAGATAAGCCAATTCATAAAAACTCCCCTCTTAATAAATGCATTCAATGCCATTCGGTATATATGCAAGCTAATTCAAGCTCTGCACCTAATTTGTATGGTGTATTAGGGCGAGAAATTGCTAAGAGTAATTATGATGAATATTCTAAAGCTTTAAGAGACTTAGATGGAAAGTGGACTAAAGAGAAACTAAAAAAATATCTGAAAAACCCACAAGAATTTGCTAAAGGCACTACGATGCCAAATCTTGGTTTATCAAATTTAGAAATTAATATGATAATATCTGAACTAGAAGAGCGAAGATGATTAGAAATTCTAATTTTATTTTATTATTGATAAAAATAAAGGTATAAGAAAATTTTAAATATGAAAATTTCAGTTGTTGGTTTAGGATATGTAGGGTTATCTATTGCTGTTATGCTATCTCAGCGCAATGAAGTCATTGGTGTTGATATTGATTTAAATGTTATTAATCTTATTAACAAACGCATAAGTCCAATTATTGATGAACAAATTGAAGGCTTTTTTAAGGAGAAACTACTTAATTTAGTTGCTGTAAATAATAAAAAAACAATTTATCTTGATTCAGACTTTATAATAATTGCAACACCTACAAATTTTGATCCTATTTCAGGACACTTTGATACTTCAATAGTTGAAAATTTGATAGCTCAGATAGTATCTGAAAGACCCAATGCAATGATTATAATAAAATCAACTATTCCAGTAGGTTTCGTGGACAGCATGCGAGATAAGTACCAAACCAAAAACATTGCCTTCTTTCCAGAATTTTTGAGAGAGGGATCTGCTCTTTATGATAATTTATACCCAACACGGATAATAGTGGGTGATAAATCTAAAAAATCAAAACTTTTTGCTAAGATTCTTACGCAGGCTGCAAATAAAAAAAATATTCCAATGTTATTTACTGATCCAAAGGTTGCTGAATCTATCAAATTGTTTTCTAATTCTTATTTGGCAATGCGTGTTGCATTTTTTAACGAGTTAGACAGCTATGCATATGCATCAAATATTAATGCGCGTGATGTTATAAAGGGAATTAGTCTTGATCCTCGAATTGGTGATTATTATAATAATCCCTCGTTTGGATATGGTGGCTATTGTTTGCCAAAAGACACTAAGCAATTACTATCAAATTATAGCGATATTCCTCAAAAGTTAATAACTGCAATAGTTGATTCTAACAATATAAGAAAAGCATTCATAGCGGATAGTATCTTATCCAATAATCCAAAAGTAGTCGGTATTTATCGTCTCTCAATGAAACATAATTCTGATAATTTTAGACATTCATCAATTCAGGATATTATGAAATTAATCAAATTAAAAAATGTAAAAGTTTTTATATATGAACCAGGTATAAAAAATGAAAGTTTTAATAATTATTTAGTAATTAATGATTTAAAATATTTTAAAAAAGTGTCTGAAATTATAGTTGCAAACCGATTTCATGAAGAACTTGATGATGTAAAATATAAAGTTTTTTCAAGAGATATTTTTGGTTTGGATTAGTTTTAAATAACGTGTAATTTGTCAGGGATTAAAGCTGTTTAAATAAAAAGTTTGTTGAAAATATAAAAAATGCCACAAACAATTTTTTAGAAAATTAATTAGCATTAAACAAAATATCTATTGGAAGGCTGCTGTTTGTTTAATTAAATTGAACTTTTCTTCTTGTGATTTAAAGGGTATTAATTAATTAACTTAGACATTAAAATTATAGATATGAACCAAAACAATGAATTGAATGATGAAATTGATTTAAAGGATTTTTTCTTTACACTTTGGCGTGGTAAAATTTATATATTTATTATCTCGATTGTATTTGTTTTTCTTGCGTCTTTTTACCTTCATTTAGCAGAAAGAAATTATACTGTTGAATATAATCTAAAACCTGTAGGTGATACAGAAAATAGTCCTGGGTTAGCTGGATTGGGTGGATTTGCATCAATTGCGGGCATTCAATTGCCAAGTAGTTCAAATAATGATTTCAATATATTTAAAGAACTAATAACTTCTGCTGAAGTTTCAGAAATAATTTTTGAGAATAAAAAAATCATTAAAAGTATATTTAGTTCTGAATGGAATGAATCCCTTAATAATTATTCAAATCCAAAGAAAAACAAGACTCAGACTTTAATAACTGATGTTAAAAAGCTTTTAACTGGAAATATAAAAGCAAGTTATATGCCTCCTAACTCAAGAAGATTAGCTATTTTTATTGATAAAAATATTCAAATAAGCGAAGATAAAGAAACTGGATTTTTGAAGTTTACTAGTATAACTTCAAAACCAGAATTAATATTATCACTTATTATCAAAGTAACTGAAGCAAGTGATAAAATCATGAGACAGCGATATATCAATTTTTCAAAAGAACCGTTAGCTTTTTATAAAGAAAAGCTTCGGACTGCACGTTCTCGAGAGCACCGGGAAGCTTTGGCGGAACTTATAAGTAAAGAAGAGCAAAAGTTAATGTTTGCTTCTCGCGGAAAATATTTTATTGCCGAGCCGTATATGAATCCATTAATAAGTCTTTATCCAACAAATCCAAAGCCTAAATTAATTTTAGCACTTTCACTAATACTGGGATTATTCCTTGGGGCAGCCCTCGTATTAATGCGACAAGCAATAAAGAAAGAAAATTAATGAATATTCTGATTTTAAGAAACGTATTAATTATTACTTTATTAATCTTGGGACAACAAAGTTTTGCTCAATCAATCAATGATGCAAATCTCCAAAAAATATTGACTGAAAATCCGTCAATATTTAATAATATTCCACAACAGGACAAAACCACTTTTGATAATAATAAGCTGATATCTGAAAATCAAAATGTAGCAAATACAGATAACAATCTTCAGATAGACCTGTCCCAAGCTAGTGACCAAAGAAAAGTAAATGAAAAATCTATGCTAATGAGATATTTTTATGCTCTTATTGGAGAAGATTTAAATATTTATGGATCAAACGAATTTAACCAACCACAAGACGATAGTTTGCTTTTTTTCAATACTATTGGAAAAAATTATCAACTGGCGCCAGGGGATACAATTCAGATTACAATCACTGGATTGAGTCCATCTAACGAAAATTACCAAGTTATGAATGATGGAACTATCACGCTTGAAAATGTATATCCTTTAAATGTTAATAACTTGAACTTAAGTCAAGTCAGTAAATTAGTTCTTGATAAAATTTCATTGGACGATGCATCAGCTGAAGTCTTTGTTAGGTTAAATAATGCTAGATTGGTAACAGTGCAGATTTCTGGTAATGTAAAATCCCCAAGAACTATTGCAGTGCCTGCATATACACCATTAAGCAGAGTCATTGCATATTCAGGGGGTATTTCTGATAGTGGTTCACTGCGAAATATTTCATTAAGTCAAATTGGTGAAACAACACAAACTGTAGACTTTTATAATTTTTTACAAAACCCGTCATCAGAATTAGACCCACTAATAAAAAATGGCGCACGCATATTTGTTCCATCTAAGGGGCCAACAATTGCAGTAACAGGATTTGTAAATAACCCTGGAATATATGAATTACCAAATGATAAATCTGAAATATCAATAAAAAATTTACTAAGTATTACTGGAACTTCTTTTTTGCCCTCTGGAGCTAAATTAAAAATATCTTATTTTGACTCGAACGGACAAATAGCAACACGTTTGGCAGTTAGAAATGAATCACTCAAGGAAGGCGAAGCACTTGAGATAGGTTTTATTGAAACGCGTGATTTAAATATATCTAAAATCTATGGGGCTGTTTTGAAAGACTTTGAAATAAAAACCAACACACCATTAAGTATAAGTGAAGTATTAAAAAATGGTGCA
>Ga0206125_10001352_pt1 | contig 28768 bp, 21 predicted proteins | sample Helgoland_Spring_4_FD_148598 | JGI IMG/M metagenome (GOLD analysis project Ga0206125, IMG submission 148598) | Pelagic subsurface seawater microbial communities from Kabeltonne, Helgoland, North Sea - Helgoland_Spring_Bloom_20160331_1 | ecosystem: Environmental > Aquatic > Marine > Epipelagic ... | reverse complement strand
TGCTTCGTCGTAGAGTGGATCTGACTCGTCATCTTGTTCCCCGCCCTCTTCATTGTTGGTGAAGCCTGGTACGGGTATGCCTGAAACTGCGGCTTCATCGGTGATTTCAGTAAGGTAGTTGGGTTCGCCACGGCGTTTCCAGTCGGCAACCACTTTATGCACTTCATGGTCATCAACAAAGGCGCCGTGAACCCGCTCCGGAACACTGGTTCCCGGTGGCAGGTAAAGCATATCGCCATTACCCAAAAGCTGCTCTGCACCGCCTTGATCGAGAATGGTTCGCGAGTCAATTTTAGAGGAGACCTGAAAGGCTATACGAGTTGGCACGTTGGCTTTAATCAAGCCAGTAATAACATCCACCGAGGGGCGCTGTGTAGCAAGAATCAAATGGATACCGGCAGCACGGGCTTTTTGCGCGATACGGGCAATAAGCTGCTCAACCTTTTTGCCGACAATCATCATCATATCGGCGAATTCATCAATAACTACAACGATATAAGGCAGCGTTTTCAGCATTGGTGCTTCTGGTGGTTCTTCATTGCCGTCCCAGCCCATTTCGGCGGGATCGAAGGTCCACAGGGGATCGACTATGGGGTTGCCAGCTTTGATTGCATCTTCAATCTTGCGGTTATAACCGGCGAGATTACGAACACCCAGGGCGGCCATAAGCTTATAGCGTCGCTCCATTTCACCCACGCACCAGCGCAATCCGCTGGCGGCATCTTTCATATCAGTAATCACTGGCGTTAGCAGATGAGGAATACCGTCGTATACAGAGAGCTCAAGCATCTTTGGATCGATAAGGATTAACTTCACTTCTTCCGGTGAGGCTTTAAACAGCAGGCTTAACAACATGGTGTTAATACCCACTGACTTACCAGAACCGGTGGTTCCTGCGACCAGTAAGTGCGGCATTCGGCCGAGATCAGCGACTACCGGCGAACCGGCAATGTCATGGCCCAGAGCCAATGTAACCGGTGAACTGGAGCGGTCGTAAGCTTCTGACGAGAGTATTTCACTTAGGCGAACCATCTGGCGTTTTTCATTGGGTATCTCAATACCCACCACCGATTTACCGGGAATAACTTCAACCACACGAACACTAATAACTGCCATCGAGCGGGCCAAATCTTTGGCTAAGCCGGTAATGCGGCTGACTTTAATTCCGGCAGCAGGCTGAATTTCAAAGCGCGTCACCACCGGGCCAGGCAGTACTTCAACGACATCGGCTTTAATACCAAAATCGAGTAATTTATGTTCCAGCAGGCGTGATAAATGCTCTAGGGAATCGGCAGAATAACCACTGCCGGAATTATCATCCGCCGGGTCGAGCAGATTAATCTGCGGTAAGGTGCCGACCACTGTGCTGTCTTCAAAGAGGGTCTGCTGCTTCTCGCGCTCGATGCGTTTGCTGGCGATTGGCTTGGCCTTGGGCGTCTGAATGGTCGGCGGTACGCGGAGCTTTTGTTTTTTGGTCTCCAGCTCAACTTTGACTTGGCGCTCCATTAAAGCTTCACGTGACTTGGCTTTTTCTTTGCGAGCCATCTGCCATTCGGTCAATTTACTTCGGGCAATATCGTAGAAATTGATCGCCGCAACGCCCAATCGATCAATTAAAGCTATCCATGAAATATCGACAAATACCGTGAGTCCAAACAAAAACAGTGACAATAGAATCAGGGTGCTGCCGACATAGCTAAATACAGCCATGGTGGCATCGCCAATCTTGTTGCCGAGAATGCCGCCAACGCCAAAGGGATAGCTGTTGTGCACTTCGGCATACTGAATGTTGGCCAGTGACGTTGCACTGATCATCACCAGCAAAAAGCCAATAACACGCAGGGTAAAAGTAACCGAGTCAAAGGGTTCGGCTTCACGGAGAATATAATTTCTTAATATTTGAGTTGCCCGCACGGCAAGCAGTGCGGGAAATAAGTAGGCCATAACGCCAAATAAAGCGTAAAAGATATCTGCGACCCATGCACCGGCGAGACCAACGGCATTGTTTATCTCCGCTCTTGTCCCGGTATGGGACCAGCCAGGATCATCCGGCGAATAACTGAGGAGTGCCAGAAGAAGTATTGAACAGAGAGCAATCCAGCCAATTAATGCGCCCTCAGCTAACAAACGTTTGCTGCGGCTGTCATTAGCACCCAGCTCGGTAGGTGCAGTATTACGCTGCTTTTTCTTTTCTGTGCTCAACGGGTCGATCCCTGTTAATTTTTTCAGAGCCAATTGTAGCCGGTTCACAATTAAAAGCCATATTTGAGCTATTCATAGGACCGCTTTTGGCATCTTTTATGCAAGATTATTTAAAAAGCTATTTGTCGTAGCCTGTGGATTGATTATGATAGCCGCCTATTTGTTACCAATGACTAAACATATCGTAAATTTGGAGAAATTCCTTGTCTGATAAAGAGACTGATGCACAGCATTACCCACTAATCATTTTAGGTTCTGGCCCCGCCGGTTGGACCGCCGCTGTTTACGCCGCAAGAGCTAACCTAAATCCGGTTGTTATAACCGGCATACAGCAAGGTGGCCAGTTGACGACCACCACTGATGTGGATAATTGGCCTGGAGACCCCGACGGCGTTCAGGGTCCGGACTTGATGGTTCGCATGCAAAAACATGCGGAACGCTTTGATACTAAAACAATTTTTGATCATATTGATGAAGTTCAATTAGATCAGCGTCCGTTTAAATTGAAAGGTTCGAGCAACTACAGCTGTGATGCATTAATTATTGCCACTGGCGCGTCTGCCCAGTATTTAGGCCTGCCCTCTGAGCAGGCATTTATGGGTAAAGGTGTCAGTGCCTGTGCAACCTGCGATGGGTTTTTCTACCGCAATCAAAAGGTCGCGGTTCTCGGTGGCGGTAATACCGCAGTTGAAGAAGCCCTGTATCTCTCCAATATCTGTAGTGAAGTTACCCTGATTCACCGCCGCGATGAACTGCGTGCCGAAAAGATGTTGCAGGACAAGTTGTTTGAGAAGCAGAAGAACGGCAATATCAATATCGAGTGGAGCCACAATCTTGACGAGGTTTTGGGTGATGATGCTGGTGTTACCGGCGTACGTCTCAAGAGTACGAAAGATGGCCTAACCAAAGAACTGGATGTCACCGGTGTATTTATTGCCATTGGACATAAACCCAACACCGATATATTCGCCGATAAACTTGCCATGAAAGACGGCTACTTGAAAATCGCTGGCGGTTTGTCCGGTAATGCGACTGAAACAACTGTCAGTGGTGTATTTGCCGCTGGTGATGTGGCTGACCATGTCTATCGTCAGGCAGTGACATCAGCCGGTAGTGGCTGTATGGCTGCCCTTGATGCTGAGCGCTTTCTCGATCAATAAGGCTTAGGTTAAAACACAGATCAAAAAAACAGGGCAAATAGGAATGCAGATTCCACTGCTTGATCAAGAGGATCCTCAGTTTCCGGATCCTCGCAGCGCTCTGGCCGAGCCAGATGGACTTTTGGCTGCCGGTGGCAATCTGCATCCCTCTACCCTGCTCTGTGCTTATCGCCAGGGGATTTTCCCCTGGTATCAGGATGATGATCCTATTCTGTGGTGGAGTCCCGCTATCCGCTGCGTGCTCGAACCCAGCCAATTCCACCGTTCGAAAAGTCTCGCCAAGGCTCTGCGCCGCAACAACTATTCAGTCACCACCAATCGCGCTTTTGCAGCCGTTATCTCGGCCTGCAGTGATCCTCGGGATATGGAAGGTGGCACTTGGATTACCGATGAAATGATCGCCGCTTATATTGATCTTCACCACCAGGGATATGCTCACTCCGTTGAAGTTTGGCATGAGGATAATTTAATTGGCGGCCTCTACGGCTTGGCGATAGGCAGCCTGTTTTGTGGTGAGTCGATGTTTAGTCGCAGTGCCGATGCCTCAAAAATTGCTATGGCGCATCTCTGTCGCTGGGGTTCCGAGGCCGGTCTTGAGCTTATTGACTGCCAGCTAATTAATCCCCACCTGCTGAGTCTCGGTGCCAAGCCACTGGATCGAGGGGTTTTCTTAAGTAAATTGCAGGACGGTCGAGAAAAGGCCCTCGACTGGGGCTATTTGGGTTCTTCGAATTCCCCACAAACTCTCGAATATAAATGGTAATCGGCTAAACTCTCATTCACCATTGATTATTGACCATTGAGTATCCCCAATCAGTGAACTAACCTTAAACTCTGTTTGTTAATTCTGTTTGTTAATTCTGTTTGTTAATATTGCTTAGAAGGTGGTTTGCACTTAATGACCCGAGATATATCCCCAGATATCGGCACGATAAAGCTCTGTTTAACCGAGCCCCACGACTGTAGTTATCTTGAGGGTCGCCGCTCGACGACAGCCTTTGTCGACCCGAGCTTGAATATAGACAAAGACCTTTACTCCAAAATGACCACCATGGGTTTTCGGCGCAGCGGTCCCTACCTCTATGCCCCTATGTGCGCACAGTGCAGTGCCTGCGTTCCCACCCGAGTGCCTGTGGCAAGCTTTCAATGGAATCGCAACCAAAAACGCTGCTGGAAAAAAAATGTCGATATTAAGATTGAGCAGTTAGACACTATTAATATCGATGAACACTTCCCGCTATACGCCCGCTATATCAACGAGCGCCACAAAGATGGTGATATGTATCCACCGTTAAAAACACAGTTTGAGGAATTTCTTGGCAGTCCCTGGCAGACTACCCAATTCCTTGAGTTGAGACTGGCCGACAAACTTATTGGCTGTGCGGTTGTGGATATTATTAACAATGGCATATCGGCTATATATACCTACTTTGATCCTGCCTACACCGACCGCAGCTTAGGTAATTTAGCCGTGCTCTTTGAGATCAAGATGGCGCAACAGTTGGGCTTGGATTATCTTTATCTCGGCTACTGGATTGCCGATTGCGCAAAGATGAAATACAAGACGAACTATCGTCCTCTGGAGTTGTACAGAGAAAATAACTGGCAGTTGGCCGAATGACTTTGCTATGCGGGACGTTTTAGGGCAAACTTGCCGCGCTTTTTGCATACAGCAAAGCATTACTTTTTAAAAATTCTTATCTAAAGGCACTAAATTAAGCTTATGGCGAAAGAAGACCACATTGAATTTGAGGGAGAGGTTATCGATACCCTTCCAAACACCACTTTCCGCGTAAAGCTGGAAAATGACCACGTTATCATTGCCCATATCTCTGGCAAGATGCGCAAACACTACATTCGTATTCTTACGGGTGACAAGGTTAAGGTTGAGATGACTCCCTATGACCTAACCAAAGGTCGTATTACCTTTAGAGAGCGCTAGTAGCCTTCTAGTTATCTAGAAAGAGTTACAAGCACCACAAAAAAACCGCCTCAAGTAACCCGAGCTTTTTACAGCGGGCTTCTTTTGGCGGTTTTATTGTTTCTGGTTGTGGTTGGTTACTGGCTGGCAACTAACTCCGCTTCAGTGCGCACAATCAGTTCACCCTCTTCAACAGTTACATAAGCTGTGCCACCCTTTTCGGACAAACTGCCAAATAATACCTCTTCGGCCAATGGTTTCTTGATCTTCTCTTGAAGTAGACGTTCCATGGGACGTGCGCCCATTTTTACGTCGTAGCCGTTCTCTGCAAGCCACAAACGCGCCGCATCATCAATTTCCAGAAAGACTTTTTTGTCGTCGAGCTGCGACTGCAACTGAACCAAGAATTTATCAACCACAGTGGTGATAACATCCATAGTCAGCTCGCCAAACTGCACAATACTATCCAGACGGTTGCGGAACTCAGGCGTAAACATCTTCTTGATCGCCTCCATACCATCTGTACGGTGATCCTGAGTTGAAAAGCCAATCGAAGAGCGGCTCATTAATTCAGCACCAGCATTGGTCGTCATAATCAAGATCACATTGCGGAAATCAGCTTTGCGACCGTTGTTGTCCGTTAAGGTACCGTGATCCATCACCTGCAATAGTAGGTTAAATACATCTGGGTGGGCCTTCTCCACCTCATCCAGCAATATCACCGAGTGCGGGTGCTTGTTGACCGCATCCGTCAGCAGACCACCCTGATCGTATCCAACATAACCAGGAGGGGCACCAATCAGACGAGAGACAGTGTGACGCTCCATATATTCTGACATATCAAAACGCACCAGCTCAATACCGAGAATATTGGAGAGCTGACGGCTAACTTCAGTCTTACCGACACCCGTGGGGCCTGCAAACAGGAAGCTACCGATTGGCTTGGTGCCCTCACGAAGACCAGCACGGGCCATTTTAATTGACGTTGAAAGCGCATCGATAGCCGGGTCTTGACCGAATACAACCATTTTTAACTTGTCGGCCAGGCCTTTAAGTTGCTCTTTATCCGAGCTGGATACACTCTTTTCCGGAATCCGCGCAATCTTCGAAATAACCAATTCAATATCACTGACACCAATAGACTTCTTACGCTTTGATGAAGGCTGCAGGCGCTGGTAAGCACCGGCTTCATCAATAACATCAATAGCCTTGTCCGGTAAAAAGCGATCATTAATATGTTTAGCCGCCAATTCCGCAGCGACCTTTAGGGCGGGATTGGTAAACTTAAGGTCATGGTGCTCTTCAAAGCGTGACTTTAAACCTTTAAGAATTTTGTAGGTTTCCTCGACACTGGGTTCCCCTACATCGATCTTTTGGAAGCGCCGAGACAGTGCTTGATCTTTCTCAAAAATACCGCGGTATTCCTGATAAGTCGTCGAGCCGAAACAGCGCAACTTACCCGAGGAAAGCAGCGGCTTGAGTAGATTGGAGGCATCCATAACGCCGCCTGAGGCTGCGCCAGCACCAATAATAGTGTGGATTTCATCAATAAATAATATCGACTTTTCGCGCTTGCCGAGCTCGGCAATAATACCCTTGAGGCGCTTTTCAAAATCACCTCGGTACTTGGTGCCGGCCAATAAACCACCCATATCGAGAGAGTAAACTGTACTGCCCAGCATAGGTTCGGGAACATTGCCCTCGACTATTAATTTTGCCAGACCTTCGGCGATAGCTGTTTTACCAACACCAGATTCACCGACCAATAATGGATTGTTCTTGCGGCGACGCACCAGAATCTGGCTCACTCGCTCGACTTCTTCGGCCCGCCCTATCAAGGGGTCGGTATGCCCCTGTTTAGCCATCTCGTTGAGGTTAGTCGAGAATTGACTGAGCAGGCTCTCTTCTTGAGGCTCAGACTGCGAGGTACTCTCATCAGTTGAGGGATCCTCTTCGCTACTGTGCTCAGGCTGGTCGACATACTTGGAAATGCCGTGAGAGATATAGTTGACTACATCAATCCGCGCGACATTTTGCAGGCGCAAAAAGTAAACCGCCTGACTTTCCTGCTCACTGAAGATGGCGACAATAACATTGGCGCCGACAACTTCGCTGTGATTAGCTGAATTAACCTGAAAAACAGCGCGCTGTAATACGCGCTGAAAACCGTGAGTCGGCTGAGTTTCTTGCTCAAGCTGAGCCTCAGCAATTGTCGGTGTTGTCGAGTCGACAAACTCGACTAGATCTTGTCTGAGCACACTGAGATCTGCGCCGCAAGCTTTCAGCACACTGGAGGCTGAAGCGTCGTCTAACAGGGCGAGTAACAGGTGTTCAACAGTCATAAACTCGTGACGTTTATCACGGGCACTTTTGAACGCGAGATTGAGGGTGACTTCGAGTTCTCTACTTAGCATGATTATTTACTCTTCTTCGTCGTTACAGGGTTCAATTTCACATAAAAGCGGATGCTGGTGGTCCCTCGAGTACTGATTAACTATGCCCGCTTTAGTCTCTGCTACATCTTGAGTATAGATGCCGCAGACACCCTTTCCGTCGGTATGAATGCTTAACATGATGCGCGTAGCACTCTCGCGCGTCAGCCCAAAAAATAGCTCTAACAACTCAACAACAAATTCCATCGGTGTGTAGTCATCGTTTAATAGCACTACTTTATACAGTGAAGGCTTCTTTAATTTTGGCCTTTCCACTTCGACCACTGTATTGCCGTCGTGTTGCCAATCTGGTGTATTATTTTTGTCACTCATTAATTTTTTGCCAAGTCGATTACATATAAATTACGAACTCCATCTTACATCAGATCATCATTCGTAGCAGATTACAGACATAAAAAAACCCGATCCTTAGACCGGGCTTTTTAACTTTGTTGCCATGCAATAAATGCTGATTACATATTTTCGATCATTGCATCGCCAAACTGCGAACAGGATAGCAAAGTAGCATCAGGCATTAGACGTTCGAAGTCATAAGTCACTTTCTTTTCAGTGATTGCACCCTCAATACCTTTGATAACCAGATCGGCAGCTTCGCCCCAACCCAAATGACGCAACATCATTTCAGCGGAAAGAATCAGTGAACCCGGGTTAACTTTATCCTGACCAGCATACTTAGGGGCTGTGCCGTGAGTCGCTTCAAAGATCGCTATATCATCAGAGAGGTTGGCGCCTGGTGCAATACCAATACCACCAACCTGAGCTGCTAGAGCGTCAGAGATATAATCGCCATTCAGGTTTAGTGTCGCAAGAACACTGTACTCATCTGGACGTAGAATAATTTGCTGCAACATTGCATCGGCAATAACATCTTTAACAACAATGTCTTCACCGGTGTTTGGATTCTTAATTACCTGCCATGGGCCGCCATCAAGTGGCTGAGCGCCGAACTGTTCTTTGGCAACTTCATAACCCCAATCGCAGAAAGCACCTTCGGTAAACTTCATGATATTGCCCTTGTGGACAAGAGTGACCGATGGCTTGTTCTGGTCGATAGCATATTGAATTGCTTTAGTGACAAGACGCTTGGTGCCCTGCTCTGATACTGGCTTAACACCGATACCACAGTTCTGGTCAAAACGGATCTTAGAAACGCTCATCTCTTCTTGCAAAAATTTGATGACCTTAGTGGCTTCTTCGCTGCCTGCTTTCCACTCGATACCCGCATAGATATCTTCTGAGTTCTCGCGGAAGATGCACATATCAACTTTGTTAGGCTCTTTAACCGGTGAGGGAACGCCCTCAAACCAGCGCACTGGACGCTGACATACAAAAAGATCCAGTTCCTGACGCAGTGCTACGTTCAGAGAACGAAAGCCGCCGCCTACGGGGGTAGTCAGTGGACCTTTAATAGAGACTGAGTAATCTTTAACCGCCTCAAGTGTTTCAGCGGGAAACCAATCGCCTTCGTAGATCTCTGCAGCTTTCTCACCACAGTAAACTTCCATCCAAGAGATTTTTTTGTCGCCGGCATACGCTTTTTCGACTGCGGCATCGATCACCTTGATCATGACAGGTGTAATATCTACACCAATACCATCACCTTCAATAAAAGGAATGATTGGCTGATTAGGAACGTTAAGTGAAAAGTCTGAATTTACTGTAATTTTTTCGCCAGATTGTGGAATCTGGATATGCTGGTATCCCATCATTGTCTCCGCAGGGTTATAAGGTTTGTAAAAGATTTACCGGAAGGCGGCATTTTAGCATTATATTCACTCTTTTTTGTAACCCTGTTTCATTTACAATGGCAAAAAACAGGGAATATTTGTGTCAAAACTCGTTTTATTCAACAAACCCTTCAATGTCCTAAGTCAATTTACTGACGATAAGGGCAGAAAGACCCTTTCCGACTATATCGACATCAAAGCGGTCTATGCAGCCGGTCGCCTCGACTATGATTCAGAGGGACTTTTACTGTTAACCGATGATGGGCAATTACAGGCACAGATCAGCAGCCCTAAATTTAAGTTAAACAAAACCTATTGGGTGCAAGTTGAAGGTCAGGTAACAGTAGCGGACTGCGACAAACTACTTGCCGGTGTCGAGCTTAAAGATGGCATGGCGACCGCGGTTGCCTGCCGCTCTATTGATGAACCGGCTCTCTGGCCGCGAGTTCCCCCCATCCGCCAGCGCCAAACCGTCAGCGACAGCTGGATGGAAATTGTTATTAACGAAGGTCGCAACCGACAGGTGCGCCGAATGACCGCCGCGGTAGGCCTGCCCACCCTACGCTTGGTGAGAGCCGCGATTGGTGACTGGACATTAGATAATATTGAACTGGGAGAATATCGGCTTGAAACAGTGCATCTGCCTGCATCAAAAACAACTGCCAAGCGCCCTAGCTCAAGACCGAAAAGTAAACCAAAGCCACCCAAAAATTCTCGACGAAGGACTTAATTTTGCCGGATAAAATACACTTAACAGTAGCCACGGTCATTGAAGATGATGGCCAGTTTTTGATGGTCAAAGAGACCAAGGCAGGCCGTCAATATATTAACCAACCGGCCGGTCATGTAGAGCCCGGTGAGGATATTATTGCTGCGGCCCTGCGTGAAACTTACGAAGAGACTGGCTGGGTTGTCGAGGTCAGTGGATTTCTCGGTATCTCTACCTATCTGGCAGAGGCAACGGGTGTCACCTATTACCGACTGACCTTTGTCGCCACCCCCCTGCATTTGGATCCCCAGGCGTGCATAGATCCTGATATAGATTTCGCCCTGTGGATGAGCGCCGATGAGATTGCGCAAAACCAGCAACATCATCGCAGCCCCGGTGTATTAAATTGTCTTAATGATTATCTCGAAAAGCGCATTTTCCCTATGGAAATCTTTCGCAACACTTTAAGGTAATCGTTATAGTACCCGCCTTAATTGTTGGTCCTTTAATCAAAGCTTTGATTAAAGCCTTCGGTAGCGCGTTCGTTTCAATCTGGTGAATAATGAGTAAAGCACAAAAAGTTATTGTCGGTATGTCCGGCGGCGTCGACTCCTCGGTTGCTGCGTACCTGCTAATTGAGCAGGGTTACGAAGTCGAAGGCCTGTTTATGAAAAACTGGGACGAAGACGATGACACCGAATACTGTACCGCCATGGCCGATCTGGCCGATGCTCAGCAGGTTTGTGACAAGCTGCAGATAAAATTACACACCGCCAATTTTGCCGCCGACTACTGGGACAATGTGTTCGAACATTTTCTTGCCGAGTATCGCGCCGGACGCACCCCCAACCCAGATATTCTCTGCAACCGAGAAATCAAATTTAAAGTCTTTCTCGACTACGCACAGATCCTTGGCGCCGAGTTTATTGCCACCGGCCATTACAGTCGGGTCGATATCGTTGAGGGTCAAACTCGCCTTTTAAAAGGTTTGGATAACAATAAAGATCAAAGCTATTTTTTACATGCGGTTACTCAGGATGCCTTTGCTCGCTCGCTGTTCCCGGTGGGTGAACTAGAGAAGCCTGAAGTGCGCAGAATTGCCGAGGAACAGGGTTTTGTTACCTCGACTAAAAAGGACAGCACCGGTATCTGTTTTATCGGTGAACGCCGTTTTAAAGACTTTCTAGAACAATACATCCCCGCACAACCCGGTGATATGGTCACTGCTGAAGGCGATATTATCGGCCAGCATCAGGGGCTGATGTTTTACACCTTGGGTCAACGTCAGGGGCTGGGGATCGGTGGCGTCAAAAACAGCACCAGCGATGAACCCTGGTACAGCCTGCAGAAAGATCTGATCAACAATGTGCTGATAGTCGGTCAGGGTGGTCAACACCCACTACTGTTTACCGACCACTTAAACGCCGAGGGTTTGAACTGGATCAATGGTGCACCACAGCAGCCCTTCAGCTGCGTGGCTAAAACTCGCTATCGTCAGCCCGATCAGGAATGTCTTGTTACTCCAACAGAATCCGGCTGTGAAGTCAGTTTTGTCAATCCACAGCGGGCGGTGACGCCGGGACAGTCAGTGGTCTTTTATCAGGGCGATCACTGCATTGGTGGCGGTACGATTGAGAGCACTTGGAATAGCCCGAATAAATAGTAAAAGAGAAAAAACCCCAATGTTTAACAAACCAACTTCAGATCAGGCAATGGCACTGGCGGCTGTATTCCAAGCCTGTCACCTTGTCGACATGCTCGCTAATAGCGGTCAAGCACCCACTGACGATATCAAACTGAGTATGGCCGCCCTGCTCAATCAAAACCCCAGCTCTCTGCAAGATATGTATGGACCAAGCGACAATTTGCAGACCGGTATTAATGCTATGACCACCCTGCTCGGCGATCGCCAAAACACCACAACCTTTACCCTGCAGACTCTCAGCTATGTGCTAACCGTACTTAGTATTGAGCGCCAGCTAAATAGCCGACCTGAAATGCTCGAGTCGATTGCCAGTGGAATAGACAGCGCCAATCGACAGGCTCAACACTTTTCGATCGTTCACGACAATGTCTTTGCCAATCTCGCCTCGCTCTATCAGCAGTCCATCAGCACATTGCGTCAGCGTATTCAGGTTAAAGGCAATGCCATCTATCTGCAGCAGTCCAATGTTGCCGAGCGTATTCGCTGTCTGCTGTTTTCTGCAGTGCGAAGCGCTGTTCTATGGAGACAGCTGGGTGGCCGGAAATATCACTTGGTGTTCTACCGCGCGGCTATTGTTAACGCCGTGAAAGACTAATATTAAACGCCTTATTTAAACCGCTATTTAAGCACTTAAAGCGGCTGTAACCTGTGCCTGTTTCCGTTATCATATGCGGCTTAATTAATGACCGCATTTGGAATAGCAATGAACAATCTCCCACTCTCCTCTCTCACCGCTGTTTCGCCTATCGATGGCCGCTATGGAAGCAAATCTGAGCAACTTCGAACCGTCTTCAGTGAATTCGGCCTGATCCGCTATCGAGTGATGGTTGAGGTTCGCTGGTTACAACATCTGGCTAATCACCCAGGTGTTATTGAAGTCTCACCGTTTAGTGATGAAGCCAATGCTATTCTTAATCAGCTGGTCGACAACTTTACCGTCGAGCAAGCGCTGCGGGTTAAAGAGATTGAGAGCACCACCAACCACGATGTAAAAGCGGTTGAATACCTGCTTAAAGAAACTATCGCTGACAATGCCGAGCTCAATGCGGTGAGTGAATTTATCCACTTTGCCTGCACCTCAGAAGATATTAATAATCTCTCCCATGGACTGATGCTTAAAGAAGGACGCGATAACATCGTTATTCCTACCCTTCAGGGAATAGCCGACAAGCTGGCGGCTATGGGCAGAGAGTTTGCCGATGCGCCAATGCTTTCACGTACACACGGTCAAACAGCTTCACCGACCACTGTAGGTAAGGAAATGGCCAATGTCGCATACCGACTGCAGCGCCAGATTGATCAAATTAGCGCCGTGCCTTTACTCGGCAAAATCAATGGTGCCGTGGGTAACTACAACGCCCATATCTCCGCTTATGGTGATATCGACTGGCAAGACAATGCGCAGCAATTTATCAGCCAACTGGGATTGACCTACAACCCCTACACGACTCAGATCGAACCCCATGACTATATGGCCGAGTTGTTCGATGGTATGGCCCGTGCCAACACTATTCTCATCGACTACGCCCGTGATATCTGGGGCTATATTTCTGTAGGTTACTTTAAGCAGAAGACGATTGCCGGTGAAGTTGGCTCTTCAACCATGCCCCACAAAGTAAACCCCATTGATTTCGAAAATGCCGAAGGCAATATGGGACTCGCCAATGCGCTATTTGGCCATCTGGCAACAAAATTACCGATCTCTCGCTGGCAGCGTGATTTAACCGATTCCACGGTTCTGCGCAACATGGGTGTTGGCCTTGGCTACTCCTTGATTGCCTACGCTTCACTTAATAAAGGTATGGGCAAGTTGCAGCTCAACAGCGAAAAGCTCAATGCCGATTTAAATTCAAGCTGGGAAGTTCTCGCCGAGCCGATTCAAACCGTGATGCGTCGCTACGGTATTGAAGAGCCCTACGAAAAGCTTAAAGCTCTAACTCGCGGTAACGTGATGGATCAACAGACTATTCAGACGTTTATCGATACTTTGGATATGCCAGAGTCCGCCAAGACAGAACTCAAGGCGATGACGCCTGGTTCCTATATTGGCAATGCGGTTCAACAGGCTAAAAATATCTAAGATGACAACAACTCCATCAATTTTAGGCGCCATCTCAAGAGAGCAATTTCTGGCTGAATACTGGCAGAAAAAACCTCTCTTGGTGCGCAATGCCATTGCCAATTTTGAGCCGCCGATTGATGCCAACGAACTTGCCGGTATGGCCCTCGAAGAAGAAGTTGAATCGCGCATTGTGATCGAGCAGGACTGGCAGTTGCAGTGTGGCCCTTTTAGCGAAGAGACCTTTGCCAAACTGCCCGCCGAAAAATGGACGCTGTTGGTTCAAGCAGTGGATTTGTGGGTGCCGGAAGTTGCTGAAATTCTCAGCAAATTTGATTTCCTACCCAAATGGCGTATCGACGATATTATGGTTAGCTATGCCGCTGATGGCGGCAGTGTCGGCCCGCACTTTGATTATTACGATGTGTTTTTACTGCAGGGTGCTGGCAAACGTCGCTGGCAGATTGGCGGACCCTGCGATGCCGACTGCCCCCTAGTGGCAAATACCGAATTAAAGATTCTGCAGGACTTTGACGCCGTCGATGAATGGGTTCTCGAACCCGGCGATATGCTCTACCTGCCGCCTAAAATAGCCCACCACGGTGTCGCTATTGGTGAATGTACTACATTCTCAGTGGGCTTTCGCGCCCCGGCAGTCAGTGAAATGCTCGATGATCTTGCCACAGAATTATTGAGTGGTGTTGCCCTGCCCAACCATCTTACCGATCCACCGTTAACACCAGCAATGGCCAATGAGCAGATATCAGCGGCTCACCTTGCCAGTGTCCGCAAGCTACTCAAAGACACGCTAGATGATGAGAAAATACTCGGCGAGTGGTTTGCTCAGTATATGACCATGCCGAAATATCCAGATTTGGTGGGCATGACCGAAGAGACTCGCCACGCCGTTTTAGAGCATGGCAGCTCTTTTACCAACGGTCACAAAGACTAGCACCAGTCGCTTACTCGGCGACAGGTGCGGCCCCTTCTCGGCGCGGATCTGAAGCGCCAAATTTAATATTATGGTCGTCCCGGCTAATACTCTGAGTAGCGCCTAGCCGTACTGGTTTATCACTCAAAATATGTCCCATATTGGTGAGAATATTCAGCGTATCCAACGAGATACCGCGTTCATACTTCACCGTATCAGGAAGCCATTGATGGTGAATTCTCGGAGCCGCTGTCGCCTCCGCTAACCCCATATCAAAATCAATCACATTGAGCAGCATCTGCAAAACCACGGTAATAATAGTACTGCCACCGGGGCTGCCCGTAGCCAGCACTGCATCACCCTGAGCATCAAATACAATCGTTGGGGTCATAGACGACAGCGGACGCTTGCCGGGCTGAATCGAATTAGCCTCACCGCCTATAAGCCCATAACCATTGGCTGAGCCAGGTTTCGATGAAAAGTCATCCATCTCATTATTAAGTAAAAATCCCGCGCCGGCGACGGAGATGCCACTGCCATAAGAAAAGTTAATCGTATAGGTATTACTGACCACGTTGCCCCAGCGATCCCAGGTGGCAAAGTGCGTGGTCTCATCGCTCTCTTTAATCGCTGTACTTGGCGCAGGTTGTATATCCGCAGAGCGGCTGGATTTGCTAACATCAATCTGTTTGCGCAGCACAGCCCCATACTGTTTATCCATCAACTGCTCGGCGGGCACCGCATAAAAATCAGGATCACCCAGATGCAAACTTCTATCCGCATAAGCACGACGCATAGATTCAATCAGGCGATGCAAGTAAGCGGCACTGTTATGGCCAAGGGCATTTAAATCCCAGCCCTCGAGAATATTTAACATTTGAATCAGATGAACACCGCCAGAGGACGGTGGCGGCATGGCGCAAACTTTATTGTTGCGGTATTCACCACAGACCGGCTGGCGCTCTTTAACCCTATAGTTAAGTAGATCTTGATGGCTGATAATGCCCTTATTGCGACGCATCTGTTCAACCAGTAAATCAGCGGTTTTACCGGTATAAAAACCCTCTCTGCCCTGCTTTGAAATACGCTTTAAAGTCGCCGCTAAATCCTTTTGTACCAGAAGCTCACCGCTCTGGTAGGAAGCGCCATCAGATTTGTAAAAATACTCCCTCGACGAAGGGTCCTTGGTCAAATAATCCTCGTAGCGCAACAGAGAACTGGCCAGTCCACGACTGACGACAAAGCCACCCTTGGCCAGCTTAATCGCCGGCTGTATAACCTCTTTTAATTCCATGGTGCCGTAATTTTCGAGGGCATAAATCAACCCAGCAACCGTTCCCGGCACACCTGAAGAGTGAACAGAGTGGCGCGCTTTAATACGATCTACATCCCCTTCGCGATCGAGAAACATATCTCTGGAAGCACTGGCAGGCGCCATCTCGCGGTAATCAATAGCAATCGTCTTATCTTCTTTCGCCAGATGCACCAACATAAAGCCGCCGCCACCAATATTGCCGGCCCTTGGCAGAGTTACCGCCAAGGCAAAACCAGTAGCAACAGCGGCATCAACCGCATTGCCACCAGCGGCAAGAATATCTGCACCCACCTGACTGGCAATAGCCTCTTGAGAAACAGTCATAGCATTTTCCGCAATCACCGGATGAAAGCGTGCCAATGGGTCTAGACTGACTACCTTTTTAGGCGCAACAACAGACAGGCTGTGAACGCCCGTCGAGAAAAGCGTCGTGGCAAAAGTAGTGACCAGAATAGTGAGAACAATTAATGGCTTCATAGGTAAGCAACTTTGGATAAATATATGTTTAGCATTTTTGACCATCTTAAAGCATGTAGCAAGAAGCAAGATAAAAGATAATCCTCTCTTACTGACTACTGACGCGCCTTAACCAACTGCCTGTACTGATGCAGCAAAGGTTCAGTATACCCACTGGGCTGTGTTTTCCCTTTAAAGATAAGCTCGCTGGCCGCCTTAAAAGACAGGCTGTTAGCAAAATCCGCACTCATCGCTGAGTACCCCGGATCCGCAGCATTCTGACCATCAACCACCGCCGCCATACGCTTTAAAGTCTCCATAACCTGCGCTTTATCAATAATGCCATGCTCGAGCCAATTGGCGATATGCTGACTGGAAATACGCAGAGTGGCGCGGTCTTCCATTAAGCCAACATTATTGATATCAGGTACCTTAGAGCAACCGACACCCTGCTCTACCCAGCGCACAACATAGCCCAGAAGGCCCTGAACATTGTTGTCTAACTCCAATTGAATCTGTTGCGCGGTTAGCTTGTGTTCACCGAGCTGATGATCATCAAGCAGTGGAATGGTTAAAATTTCATCGACATTCGCTCTAGTTCGCTGAGCGATTTGGCCCTGCATGGCCGCGACATCAACCTGATGGTAATGAATCGCATGCAGGGTTGCCGCTGTGGGCGATGGCACCCAGGCGGTATTGGCACCGGCTTGGGGATGGGCGATTTTGGTTGCCATCATCTCTGCCATATTATCTGGCACTGGCCACATACCCTTACCAATCTGCGCCCTGCCCTTAAGGCCACAGGCAAGACCAATATCAACATTTTGATTTTCATAGGCAGCAATCCACGGCATAGTCTTTAAATCCGCCTTAAGCGCAAAGGGCCCGGCTAACATACTGGTATGAATTTCATCCCCAGTGCGATCCAAAAAGCCGGTATTAATAAAGACCACTCGGCCCTTAGCTGCGTGAATACAGGCTTTAAGGTTAACCGATGTGCGCCGCTCTTCATCCATAATGCCGACTTTGATGGTATGGCGCTGCAGATCGAGCATATCTTCAATGCGATCAAATAGAGTATTGGTAAAGGCCACCTCATCCGGGCCATGCATCTTCGGCTTAACAATATAAATACTGCCGGCGTCAGAATTACTCAGGCTCTGCTGTCCCTTCAGGTCATGTAGAGCAATTAAACTGGTAATCACCCCGTCCATTATGCCCTCTGGCACCTCATTACCCCCGGCATCGACAATCGCAGGATTAGTCATCAAATGGCCAACATTGCGAATAAACATCAGACTGCGACCTTTTAGGGTCAAACTATCACCATTGGCCGCTGTGTAGTGGCGATCGGCATTCATGCTGCGCACAAAGCTGTTGTCGCCACGCACCACGGTTTCTTCTAAGTTGCCCTTACAGAGACCAAGCCAGTTGCGATAAGCGAGAGCCTTATCTTCAGCATCCACAGCGGCAACCGAGTCCTCGCAATCCATAATCGTGGTCAACGCCGACTCAAGAACAATATCCTTGATTCCCGCACTGTCGCTTGCGCCAATATTATCTTTATAATCTACCTGTATTTCTATGTGTAAGTTATTGTTTTTTAACAGTATAGAGCTAGGCGATTCCGCTGCGCCAAGATAGCCGACCAACTGCTCCGCAGACGCCAGTCCGACACTACTACCCTTATCTCCACCATCACCAGCGTCAACAGTCACCTGCAACTGACCATTAACCACTGCATAATGAGTGGCCGCGCTATGGGACCCCTGCGCAAGTGGAACGGCTTGATCGAGGAAACTACGCCCATAGGCAATAACCTTTTGACCGCGCAGTGGATTGTAGCCAGCAGACTTCTCAGCGCCGTCGGTTTCAGGAATTACATCATTGCCATACAGTGCATCGTAGAGACTGCCCCAGCGTGCATTCGCGGCATTAAGAGCAAAGCGCGCATTCATTATTGGCACCACTAGCTGCGGCCCGGCTTGCATTGCTACCTCTGGGTCAACATTCTCAGAGCTGATGGAAAAGTCTGTCACCTCAGGCACCAAATAGCCGATCTCTTGCAGAAAAGCTTTGTAGCTAGAAAAATCAAAGGGAACCGGATTTGCACAGTGCCAGGCATCAATTTTGTGCTGGAGTTGCTCGCGTACCTCAAGCAGCTGGCGATTGACTGGGGCTAAATCTTCAATGATAACGGCAAAGTCTTGCCAAAACTGGCTCGGCTGAACAGCTGTGCCGGGAATTATATGCTCGTTAACCAGATCAAAAATGGGCTGGGCAACCAGCAAATTAGACTGTTCTACAGGCTTGATCATCAAATGTTCTCCATAACAAAATTTATTAGTCAAAGCTCTTCAAACCAAAAGCTTAATAGATCAAAAGCTTAGCTACCTAAACAAAATATTCCCAATCTATGGGTTTGATCTTTGCTATTCAGCGACCGAATGATGGCCTAGCCAGCAATATCCTCAGACACAGACTTGATCAGCTTGCGCATCCAGCGGTGCCCAGGGTCATGCTGTAACAGCGGACTCCAAACCATTTTTAAGCGCATACGGGGAATATCAAAAGGTGGCTCCAGAATTGCCACATGAGTATTTTCCAGCATGGAATTGGCTGCCAGCGTAGGTATGGTAACAATCAGGTCGTTGTGCTCAGCCAATAACAGCGCCGCCTGATAATGTCGTGTAAACAGTGTAATAACCCGCTTAGTATCAATTTTAGCCAGCGCCTCATCGACCCAGCCGAGCCGCTGAACATCATCAGAAGACATGCCGACCCCAACCCCCATGCCAGTTTTGCTAACCCAGACATGCTTGGCCTGCAAATAGGCATCAAGATTCCAATTCTTAATAATCGGGTTATCCGCTCTAAGCACACAGGAAAAACTGTCATCCCAGAGATGAATCTGATGAAACGACTGGGGCAGAGAGTCAAAGCGGTTTATCACCAGATCCACTTTGCCGCGCTCGACATCGTGAAAGCTGACATCACTGGGGGTCATAATATCCAGACGTACCGCCGGAGCTTCCGCGCTAAGGCGCTGCAGCAACTTTGGCAACAATGTCGCCTCAGTGTAGTCGCTGGCCATAATGCGGAAAATTCGCTCAGATTCAGAGGGATCAAAAACAGTCTTAGGAAGCACCGCCAGCTCAGCGGCTGCCAGCACATTGCGCACTAAGGGCTGAAGCTCTAGGGCACGTTCGGTGGGGGTCATACCATCGCTGGTACGAACTAAAACTGGATCGTTAAACAGGGCCCGTAAACGCCGCAAGCTATTCGACATTGCCGGTTGGCTGATACCCAACTCCTCTGCCGCGCGGGTGACATTGCGCTCTCTTAACAGCACATCCAGGTAGACCAGAAGATTTAAATCGATCTTTGATATATTCATATAAAAAATACTCGGGATAGAAATCATCAACTAGATAAATTATGGCACGGTTACTAGACTTAGGCCACAAACGAAATATTAACCACTTATAAGCAGGGAGCTTTGATGTCTATTTTTTCAAATGATGTGGCCGCAGTTACAGAATTGCGGAGAGAGCAGTCTGGTGCTTGGAGCGCTATTAACCCCGAATACGTAGCACGTATGCGTATCCAGAACAGATTCAAAACCGGCTTGGATATTGCCAAGTACACTGCGGCCATTATGCGCGCAGATATGGCCGAGTACGATAATGACCCCAGCGCCTACACCCAATCACTTGGTTGCTGGCATGGTTTTATAGGCCAGCAAAAGCTGATATCGATTAAAAAGCACTTCGGCACCACCAAGAAAAAATACCTCTACCTTTCCGGCTGGATGATTGCAGCCCTGCGTTCAGAGTTTGGCCCCCTACCCGATCAGTCTATGCACGAGAAAACGGCGGTAGCCTCATTAATCGCTGAGCTCTATACCTTTTTGCGTCAAGCCGACGCCCGTGAACTGGGCGGACTGTTTCGCCAGTTAGATGCAGCCGACGATGCCAATAAAGCGGCCATTCAAGCCCAGATCGATAATTTTGAAACCCATGTAGTGCCTATTATCGCCGATATAGATGCCGGCTTTGGCAATGCCGAGGCCACCTACTTAATGGCCAAGCAAATGATTGAGGCCGGCGCCTGCTGTATTCAGATTGAAAATCAGGTCTCTGACGAAAAGCAGTGTGGCCACCAAGATGGCAAGGTAACAGTTCCCCATGAAGACTTTCTCGCCAAGATCAATGCCGTTCGCTATGCCTTTCTCGAGCTGGGTATCGATGACGGCGTGATAGTCGCGCGAACAGATTCTCTAGGTGCCGGTCTTACCAAGCAGATTGCAGTAACCCGCGAGCCCGGTGATCTCGGAGATCAGTACAACGCCTTTCTCGATGCCGATGAGGTATCAATTGATGACCTCAAAAGTGGCGATGTGGTTATTAAACAGAATGGCAAGCTGGTACGCCCCAAGCGATTACCGAGCAACCTCTATCAATTTAAAAAGGGAACTGGTGAAGCGCGATGTATTCTCGACTGTATTACCAGCCTGCAAAACGGTGCCGATATGATCTGGATCGAAACTGAAAAGCCCCATATCGGACAAATCGGTGCCATGGTCGATGAGATTCGCAAAGCGGTGCCCAATGCGAAATTGGTCTACAACAACTCACCCTCGTTTAACTGGACGCTAAACTTCCGACAGCAGATATTTGATGCATGGCAGGAAGCGGGCAAGGATTTATCCGCCTACGATCGCGCTGATCTAATGAATATTACCTACGACCAGACTGACTTAGCCGCCGTAGCGGATGAAAAGATTCGCACCTTTCAGGCAGATGCGGCCAGAGATGCCGGTATCTTCCACCACCTGATTACCCTGCCGACCTATCACACCGCAGCACTGTCGACTGACAATCTGGCAAAAGAGTACTTTGGTGATCAAGGAATGCTCGGCTATGTAGCCGGCGTGCAGCGCAAGGAAATCCGTCAGGGAATTGCCTGCGTTAAACATCAGAATATGGCTGGATCGGATATGGGCGATGACCACAAAGAATATTTTGCCGGGGAAGCCGCACTAAAAGCCTCAGGCAAAGATAACACCATGAATCAGTTTTAACTCTATCTGTGTAAGCTTTCGGCGGATTGCTAATCCGCCTTTTTTTTGTCTCGGATTTATTAGGTGAGTGAAATTAGTTGTTAATTCACAGCAGATAAATTCTTATAAATCGGTATAATCTCATCCTGCAAACAAACACTTATACAGCCAGCTTTAAGAGAGTCGTCTTGAAAACAGAATTCCTCGGTAAGACCCTATCCGGCCCATTTACAGTTCCCTCAGGAATTGTCACTACTGCTACCTCCATTATTCAGTATGTCTTTGATCATATGCCGCAGGTTGGCGTGCTCACGACCAAGAGTGTCGGCCCCGAAGTTCGCGCCGGTAATCGCGAGCCGGTTTACAGTCAGTACGCCCCCGGCTGTTTTGTTAATGCTGTGGGCCTGACCAACCCCGGTGCCCATGCGGCTGCTGATGCGATGTCCAAATTGCGTATACCAGAAGATCGTTTCTTACTGGTCTCTATTTTTGGTGGCAGCGTTGAAGAATTCGTTGAGGTTGCCAAAATTATGGCCCCGGTGGCCGATGGTCTGGAGTTAAATCTCTCCTGCCCCCACGCCAAAGGGTATGGCATGGCCATGGGTCAAGACCCCGAGCTAGTTCGTGAAGTTACTGCAGCGGTAAAAGCGGTTGTCGATATCCCGGTGATTCCCAAGCTGACCCCAAATACACCTAATATTGCCGAGATTGCACAGGCCGCAGTCGCTGGTGGTGCAGATGGTCTCTGCGCGATTAATACTGTTGGGCCAGGTTATACTTCTTCCCACGGCCACCCGGTTTTAAGTAACGGTGCCGGCGGCATGTCAGGTAAAGGCGTATTGCCCATTGCGCTAAAATGCGTCAACGAAATCTCTGCAGTGACCGATGTTCCTATTATTGGTTGTGGCGGTGCGAGTAGCGCAGCTGATGTGCGTGAATTTATCAATGCCGGTTCAACTATAGTCGGTGTCGGTTCTGCCCTTACCGGTATGACTACCGATGATATGGAAAGCTACTTTAGCCAGCTTGAATCGGACCTCTGTTTTGATTCCAATAAAGCTGAAGCGCATATTCGCTACGATATCGATATGGATTTTGAGCCGGTTATTCTGGTTGAGAATAAGCGAGTATGTGAGGATATCTGCGTACTGACCTTTGATCGCAAGATTAATATTCAGGCCGGTGAGTTTGTCTTCCTATGGGTGCCAGGTCTGGGTGAAAAACCGTTCTCTGCCCTCGCTGATGATCCTTTCCAGTTGGCTGTTATTGATGTGGGTATCTTTACCCATGCCATGATGGACTTGCCTATAGGTACCGAAGTCTATGTTCGCGGTCCACACGGAATACCGGCTTCACCACCGGAAGATGCCAAGATTATGGCGGTTGCTGGTGGTACTGGCTTAGCCGCTGTCTATCAGTTGGCAAGAGATTTTGGTAATGCTGAGATATTTACAGGTGCACGTACAGCTGAGCGCCTTTATTACCTTGAAGAGTGTAAAAAAATAGCTGATGTTCATGTTGCCACCGATGACGGCAGTGAGGGCTTTAAGGGGTTTGTTACAGAGCTTTTACGTAGTCGTCTTGAGGAGATGTCTCAGGCTGAGTTGGATAATTTGGTGTTCTATAATTGCGGCCCTTCCCCTATGGTGCATGCAGCGGCTAAGGTTCAGCGCGAGTTTTGTCGCGACGATCAGATCTTTAGTGCGATTGATTATCTCACCAAGTGTGGTGTGGGAATCTGCGGTGCCTGTGCTTCGCCAGATGGTAAGCGTATCTGTGTCGATGGGCCGTTTATGCAGGGAACGCCCGAAAGACCGGCTAGCTAATAAAAGTTCTTGGGTATCTAAAGACCTGTCATTTCGACAGAGCTTATATAGAACTGTCATCCCGGCAGAGCTTAGCGACGAGGGATCTCCTTGCAGGTTACCCATTATTTGAACTGTGAATCTTGGTGGGCAAGCGATTGGTGGTCAGGTGCTTAATAGCCCCTCGAACTTTCCTTGCGATCGGTCCCATGGATTTATAATTTTCAGCGTTCGCACAACTGGCTATCGCTCAAACAAGTGCTCTCTTCTCCTGAAAATTACTGCACCCATAAACGGGCCCTGATTGATTACAAGGAAAGCTCCAGGACCTATTTGAATTTACGCAGTACACCCAATACTCCGTTACTTATGCTGAGGCTGTGGCAAGTGCTCCGTCACCTCAACCAAAGAAGGTCACCCTAGCGAAGAAACGTCACCCCAGCATAGGCTGGGGCCTATTTTTTGGGGGCAAAGAGATCCCAGCCTTCGCTGGGATGACGGGTTGTTGTTGGGATGACGGATTGTGGCTGGGATGTACCACTGCAGCGTCACCCCAGCGCAGAAACGTCAACCCAGCGAAGGAACGTCACCCCAGCGCAGAAACGTCACCCCAGCGAAGGCTGGGGCCTCTTTTTCGCAACTCCCTGCTGGGGGAAAGAGATCCCAGCTATAAATAAAACGTCTCGCCATTAGCCGCCATTTCACGCAACTTTTCGGTCGGTCGATACAGCTCACTTAAATGAGTATATCTATCTGCTCGATCACAGACTTCCTGCAATCCAGTCTCATCCATCCAGCGACAGATACCACCATGGAAAACCGGGAAACCAACACCATAGATTAATGCCATATCCGCCTCTGCAGGTGAGGCGACGATCCCCTCTTCCAAACAGTGAACCATCTCCATCGCCATAGCGATCATCAGACGATCTGTAATCTCCTGCTTATCAAACATCTTCGCCGCGCCAAACTCTGCCTCAAACATGGCAATAACATCAGCATCTACAAGCTTGGCAGGCTTACCCTTCTCGTTAAGCTCGTACTTATAATATCCAAGACCATTTTTCTGACCCAGACGATCAGCGTTAAAAATAAGATCCGTCGGCCAGTTTTCACCTTTCACAAAGCGCTCCGGCAGACCATCAGTCAGCACAGGGTAACAGTGCTTGATGGTATCTATACCAACCACATCCATAAGATAAGCCGGTCCCATAGGCAGCCCCCAGGCTTCCATCACCTTGTCGATCTGTTGGAAATCTGCGCCTTCAGCAAGCATCATTTCGAGACCAAATAGCAGCGCAAATAGCACTCGATTCACTAAAAATCCTGGGCAGTCATTAACCACAATAGGTTTCTTGCCCAGTGCCAAGGCATAGGCACTCACGGCGGCTATGGTTGCATCAGAGGTTTTGTCACCACGAATAATCTCTACCAATGGCATGGCGTGCACCGGGTTAAAAAAGTGCATACCACAGAAATTTTCAGGACGTTGTAATGACTCAGCCAGACGATTTATTGAGATGGTCGATGTGTTTGATGTGATAAAGGCTGTATCGGAAACTAACGATTCTACAGCTGGCAATACCTGCTTTTTAACCGCCTCTAACTCAACCACTGCCTCAACGATCATATCCGCCTGAGCAATAGCTGCATCATCTAGTGTCGGTGTTATAGAGGCAAGAATCTGAGCCGCTTTTTCTTCACTTAGCTTGCCCCGTGAAACTCGCTTGCCGAGCAATTTATTGGCTTCCTTAATACCCAAATCAAGAGCGCCCTGGTTGATATCTTTCATGACCACTGGCAAGCGCCTAATGGCATTTTGATAGGCAATGCCGCCACCCATAATCCCGGCACCAATCACTGCTGGGGCTTTTACCGGGGTGAAATTTTCGCCCAATGCGCGACTGCGATTTTTGGCTAACTTAACAATAGTTTGGTCGCTTAAAAACAACCCTACCAAGGCGCGCGCCTGTGGTGTTCTGGTCACCTCGTAAAAAGCTTCGTTCTCTAACCTTATAGCCTCATCACGCCCTAAAGTCGCACCACTGCAGATCAGCTCGACCGCTTTTAGAGGGGCCGGAAAATAGTTGCCAACTTTACTAATAATTGCTGCGCGAAAATTTTCACCTGTAGCTTGCAGTTCAGCTTTAGAGAGTTCAATGGGTGATGTTTTTTGTTGTCGACGAGCCTGATAGTCACGGCTACCATCGGCCAGTTCAGCAAGCATTTTTAATGACTCATCGCGTAATTTCTCTGGCTCTACGACCGCATCAACCGCACCGGCATTAAGTGCCATCTCGGGTTTTTGCTGATCACCTGAAGATATCCAATGGATACCGACAAACATTCCCGCAAGCCTTGGCAGACGAACTGACCCACCCCAGCCAGGCAGAATGCCGAGTTTAGTTTCCGGAAGTCCAACCGCGGCTTTAGACGAGATAACCCGGCAGTCACAGGCCAGACAGATTTCAAAACCACCGCCTAGTGCAAAGCCATTAATCGCTGCCACTGTGGGGTAAGGAAGATCTTCAATGTCGGAAAACAGTTCGTTCACAAACTGCGATGCATGGATAAAAACTTCTTTGCTGTCTGCAAACATCTCTTTAAATTCAGTAATATCTGCACCCACGACAAAGACAGATTTACTGCTGGTCAGTAATAGACCTTTAACATCAGAATTGGCTTTAAGAAGATCAACCGCTTCTCTGAGCTCAGCGAGTGTTTGCCGATTAAATTTATTAACCGAGCCACTCTGACTATTGAAATTAAGCTCTACAAAACCATTTTCTAACTGTGCAAGCGCAAGCGTTTTTCCCTGATACATAGCGGTGAATTTCCCTGATGTAGTAAATTTGATGACAGTTATTCTATCTTGGTTAAAAGCATAGTCTATGTTTTACTGCGACCAATCGTTTCTGCTTATTGGCCTTGGAAATAGCACTATGAATCTACGTGAAAAAATGCATTGGGAACAACAACAGAAAGCACTTTTTGAGCAGGCTCAAGGCTATGCCTTCGATTATGCCGATGGCGCATTAGAGCGCAACGTATTCCCCACAGATCAGGCCATTATTGACCTCGACGCATTTGTTGAAGACCTACCCAACGAGATGGGCGATGCCAAGACAATCCTCGAACAGCTGCATCAATACGGTTCACCTGCGTCGGTATCACAGACCGGTGGACGCTATTTTGGATTTGTTAATGGCGGTATTCTTCCGGTTACTCTGGCGACAAAATGGCTAACAGATTTCTGGGATCAAAATACCGCTCTACAGGTTATGTCGCCGATCACTGCAAAACTTGAAGAGATTTGCGAGCAATGGCTAAAACAATTATTTGACCTTCCCGACTCTACAGTGGCCGGTTTTGTTAGCGGTACTTCCTCGGCAATATTCTGTGGCCTAGCCGCTGCCCGCTACCGCATCTACAAAAACCATCAATGGGACTTTAATCAGCAGGGCCATAATGGCGCACCGTCGATCCGAATTATTGCCAGCCGTCACACCCATGGCGCCGTGGTCAAAGCTATCGCCCTACTGGGGTTTGGCATAGACAATATTGAATGGGTTGAGGCTGATGATCAGGGACGTATTATTCCGGGAAATATGCCCGATCTTGATAGTAGCTGTATCGTTTTACTTCAGGCTGGTAATGTTAACTCTGGCTCGTTTGACCCCTTTGATGAAATCTGTGACAGAGCGAATGCCGTTGGCGCTTGGGTACATATAGATGGCGCCTTTGGTCTCTGGGCCGGCGGTACAGAGCGCTTAAAGCATCTCACTCAAGGCATGGAAAAAGCTCACTCTTGGTCTGTGGATGGCCATAAAACGCTTAACACTCCCTATGACAGTGGCATCTTGCTATGTCGTGACAAAGAGGCCTTGGTATCTGCCCTTCAAGCAACGGGCGCTTACTTGACCTCCTGCTACGGTGAAAGCCGTGACGGTATGCTCTACACACCGGAGATGTCGCGACGTGCTCGAGCGATAGAGTTATGGGCGGCGTTAAAATATCTCGGTCGCAGCGGTGTCGATGAGTTGGTTGTTGGTCTGCATCAGCGAGCGGTAGACTTTGCCAATCAGTTGACAGATGCCAACTTCGATATTCTTAATGATGTGGTGCTTAATCAGGTGATTGTGGCGCCCAGTTCTGATGATGGGATTACTCAACAGATAATGGAAGCTATTCAACACTCCGGCGAATGCTGGGTGGGTGGTTCTCTTTGGAATGGCAAAAAGGTTATTCGAATAAGTGTCTGTTCTTGGGTTACTTCGCCAGAGGACATTAGTCGTTCGGTACAGGCCTTTATTAAGGCCCGAGATTCAATTATTACGGCTTCTGAAAAATAATCACATCAGCGCCAATAATTGTTGGCGCACTGCCCCACTGCTGGCCGAGATAGGCAAAGCTCTGCTGAGAGAAAAAGCTGATATGGGTAGGATCGGTTTTATAGTGCCAGTTGGCAAACTTGTCCGCATCCTCTACCAGCTTGGTCATTAGCCCAAGGTAACCGCCAGTTTTTATCAAAGCCCATAACCGCTGCAACTCGACCATTGGCTGAGATAGGTGCTCTACGACCTCTGTAGCGGTAATAAAATCATATTGGCGCTCAAACACACTGCTGTTATTGGCATAGTAGAGATCGAAAAGGTTCATGGAATGACCCTGTTCCTCGAGCATCACAGATAAACAGGGGCCTGGACCACAGCCAAAATCCAATCCCTGACTATTTGAAGTTAATCGCTGGAGCAGTGGGTCAGCAAGCCGGCCGAGAAACTTTCGGTAGCCGCTGTCATTGGGATCATTCTCGTGGTGATCATACTGCGCCTGTTCATCTGCAGCGTTGAGATGAAACTGTTTAGGTACAAATACCAGCTGACAAACGGAGCAGCGTAAATAGTTGCGGTTTTTGTCCTGATAAAAAGGCCGAGTAGCGTCAGAAAGACAAAGTGGGCAGCTTATGGTGGTTTTAATCATAATTATTTATTAGCGACTTATATTTTTGCAGTATGTCAGTAGATCTGTGCAGAATACAGGCTTTCAAAGTTGCTTTTCGAGACTAATAGGAGACTAATGACCTTTTCCTAAAAAAACTCTGCAACTTGTTATGATTTAACATTGACGCAAACCTGCTTGGTCAGTATTATGCGCGCTCTCGAAAGAGACCGCATGGTAAGACATTCGGGGATTAGCGCAGTCTGGTAGCGCGCCTGCTTTGGGAGCAGGATGTCGGGGGTTCGAATCCCTCATCCCCGACCAC
>Ga0206125_10001350_pt1 | contig 28782 bp, 25 predicted proteins | sample Helgoland_Spring_4_FD_148598 | JGI IMG/M metagenome (GOLD analysis project Ga0206125, IMG submission 148598) | Pelagic subsurface seawater microbial communities from Kabeltonne, Helgoland, North Sea - Helgoland_Spring_Bloom_20160331_1 | ecosystem: Environmental > Aquatic > Marine > Epipelagic ... | reverse complement strand
AAGCCACAAATCATAGAAAATTATGATGGAAAAGATATTGTTTTAAATAAGGAGCAAAATATCATTCTATCTCCCTCTTATTTTGAGGATTTATTGCTGTACAAAGGGCAAACCCTTATTACTACAGACGGTACAACGCTTTTAGGAGCAGACGACAAAGCTGGTATCACGGAGATTGTAAGCGCCATGGAGTATCTCGTGCAACACCCAGAGATAAAACATGGGAAAATTAGGATAGGTTTCACTCCAGATGAAGAAATTGGTCGCGGTGCCCATAAGTTTGATGTAGAAAAATTTGATGCAGATTGGGCCTACACCATGGATGGAAGCCAGGTTGGAGAATTAGAATATGAAAATTTTAATGCCGCAGGGGCGCTTGTTTCCATAAAAGGAAAAATAGTACACCCGGGCTATGCCAAAGGAAAGATGGTAAACAGTATGTATATTGCTACAGACTACATCAACTCATTACCAAGATTAGAAACACCAGAACACACCCAAGACAGACAAGGTTTTTTTCATCTATATAGTGTAAAGGGAGAAGTTGATAGTACAGAGTTGCAGTACATTATAAGAGACCATGATAAGGAGCATTTTGAGGCTAGAAAAGAAATGATGCTCAAACTGGCCGATGAATTAAACTCACAATTAGGAGAGCCGCGTGTATCTGTTGAGATTAAAGATCAATATTTTAACATGCGTGAGAAAATAGAACCCGTAATGCACATTGTGGCTATCGCAGAAAAAGCCATGCAGCAAGCTGGGATACAACCTCTAATAAAGCCAATTCGAGGAGGTACAGACGGATCTCAACTCAGCTTTAAAGGATTACCATGCCCTAATATATTTGCTGGTGGACACAATTTTCATGGAAGATTTGAATATGTACCCGTAGAGAGTATACAAAAAGCCATCGAGGTGATTGTGAATATAGCCCAACTTGTTGGAGAAAAGAAATAATCAAAAGATTGAAAGCAAAAAAAACCTCTAGATAACATCTAGAGGTTTTTTAAAGCGAGAAATAGTATTATTTTTTCTTAGCTACAGGAGTATTTACTCTTTCACTAATCTCCATAGAGATAGAAGAAGTTTCAAATTTTATCTTACCAGCACTTGTCTCAATTACACAACTACCATCATCGTTAAGACTTAGCAGTTTCCCGTGCAATCCACTTTTAGTGACTACTTTATCACCAGTTTTAAGTGCTTCAAGATATTTTTTTTCTTTCTTCTGTTTTTGTAATCCCGGACGTATTAAAAAGAAATACATCACAACAAATAACAAAAGCAGAGGTAACATCTGAGATATGTCTCCCATAATAATTTATCTATTTTATATTATTTTGATACACCAGGTACCGCTGCTGCTCCCTCTTTAGGGTTTACAAAAGCTTTAATCATAAGTGTCTCTTTTCCAGCCTCTGTGTTTGCAGTAATAGTGATAGTTTTGCTAACTTGGTTTTTTCCACTACCATTAAATTTCACTAACATCTCACCAGACTCACCTGGAGCCACGGGCTCTTTTGTGAAAGTTGGCACTGTACAACCACAACTACTTTTTGCGTTTACAACCACAAGGTTGCTTTTTCCAGTGTTTGTGTAGGTAAAGATGTGCTCTACTGGAGTACCTTGAGTAATCTCACCAAAGTCAAATTGTTTTTCATCAAATGTCATTACTGGAAACTCACCAGTTTTAGAATCACGATCTGCTGCTTGTGTAACATTAGTTTCAACGACACTCTCTGCAGCGTTTTTCTTGCAAGATGTAAAAGCAAATAATGCGATTACGGCTATTGCTAAAATTGAATTTTTCATAGTATAAATAATTAAAGATTTTTAAGAGCGGCTAAATTAAGAATTTTTTATTGACTATAGAAGTCCACGCCCAATTTTATTCAACTTTTTAGAGCTCTCAAATTCTTTGACCAACTTATCTAAAATACCATTGATAAATATACTGCTCTTTGGAGTAGAATATTCTTTGGCAATCTCCAGATATTCATTTATTGTTGCTCGAACAGGAATGGACGGGAACTCTAAAAACTCTGAAATACCCATTTTTAAAATAATCATATCCATTTCAGCAATACGTTCTTTATCCCAGTTTGGGGTTTTACCCTCTATTTGTTGGCTTAACTTCTCATCGTTAAGAACAACTTTGGTAAACAACTGTTTTGCATATTGTTTGTCATCCTGGTTTTTGTACAATTGTGGCAATAAAATGGTGCGAACGTTTTTTTCTGAAATTTTTGACAACATCTTAGCCAAGGCTGTATTCACTAGAGGAAAGTCATCAACCCAAGTAAGCCTCTTGTCCTCAATATACTCGTAATACTTATCACTAGGTGCAATTACTTTTTTAAACAGTGTTACCAAAAAATCTTGATCCTCTTTAAAACTAGTGCGCTGCTTTTGGATATATTGTTTATAGAAGTCTTTTGTTCTTAACTCTTTTAAAAGAAGGGTTACATACTCACCATCTAAGTCCCAATAGGTAAGTTTTTTGGTTTCAATATACTTAGATAAATCTTCATTTTGCTCAATTAGATCTAGCACTTTATTATTTAAATAGGTAGTACTGAAATTTTTTTCTTCACTGGTAGCTAAATGTTTTTGTTGTGAGGTAACTAAAAACTTTCTGTCAGCCTTTCTCATCTCGACAAGAAGTTGTAGCGACAAAGCATATAAATCTAACATTTGGTCAATGCTATAAAACAAAAACTTTTCTTGCTTTTCAAGATTAGGGTCTGTACTCTGGCGCAGTGCATATATAGATTGCAAAACCTTTACCCGTATGTGTCTTCGTGTTAGCATGTTATGAAAGAACTTAAAAAATGATAGTTATTAAAATTTCTGTTACCAGAAATAGTACTTAGGCACTATTATGTAATGTGCTCAGCAAAGATACTACTTTTAAAAAACTGGTTAGGCTTTTTCTGCTTTTCTTGCATCAATTCTTGCCTGTGCAATATTCAAAGCAGCTTGGTGGGTTGTAATATCTTCCAGCTCAGCCTTATTTAAAATCTCTAGGGTGGTGGTATATATATTTTCTGTTTTGCGAATAATTTCTTGTCTGCCGTAGTTTTCAAGCTCAGCATATACATTAATAATCCCCCCAGCATTTATTAAAAAATCTGGCGCATAAACAATCCCTTTTTCTCTTAACATCTCTGCATGCTTATTCTCATCTGCCAATTGGTTATTTGCTGCACCTGCAATTATTTTGGCTTTTAACTGCCCTACAGTATTGTCATTTAAGGTAGCTCCTAAAGCACAAGGTGCATAGATATCCATCTGCTCACTGTAAAGGTTATTACCGGTGTAAATCTCTGCACCATAGGCATCTCTCACTTGCTCTAAACGCCCCTGGTTTATATCACTTATAAAAACCTTGGCCCCCTCGTTACTTAGGTGTTCTACCAAAGCTTCTCCTACATTACCAATTCCTTGAACGTACACTACTTTACCCTCCAAATCATCATTTCCAAAGGCATACTTTGCAGAGGCTTTCATACCCATAAAAGTACCATAGGCAGTAATTGGTGAAGGGTTTCCAGCCCCACCCATTTGCTCACTAATACCTGTAACATATGGAGTTACTGTTCTTACTAAATCCATATCACTGGTGGCCATACCAACATCTTCTGCTGTTATGTATCTTCCTCCTAAACTATGAACAAACTCACCAAATTTCAACATGAGTTGTGGTGTCTTTTGTGTTTTGGCATCTCCTATGATCACCGCTTTTCCTCCCCCTAGGTTTAACCCTGTAATTGCAGATTTGAAAGACATTCCTCTGGAGAGACGCAACACATCATTTAAAGCATCTTGCTCATTGTTATATTGCCACATTCTAGTTCCCCCAAGTGCAGGACCTAGGGTGGTGTCATGAATACCAATTATTGCTTTTAATCCTGTATCTTTGTCGTTGCAAAAAACAATTTGCTCATGATTTTGAAAAGATAATTGGCCAAAAACTGGACTCATTTTTTTTATATCTTTAGCTGAAATAACTTCTGTTTTCATAGGTTTTATTTTTTCAAATCCTTAAAAAGGGATTGTAAAAATACTATATTACTATTCATATATCAAAGACATAAAGGTTAAAATGCGAATTTGTTAATAAATCCTCTTGCAGTGCATGAAAGAACTCCAGTACCTAAATAAATACCTACATAAATACAGAGGAAGATTATTATTGGGGCTTATCACCACTGTTATTGCCGCTGTTTTTAAATTGGCAATACCAATGAAAGTAGGAGACTCCATAACTATTGTAGAGCAAAAGATTAATGGTGAAATTACAGACATCGCAATAGTAGAGAACCAGTTACTAGTAAATATTCTTTTATTACTCGGGGCAACACTCCTTGCTGCAATATTTACTTTTGTAATGCGCCAAACCATTATTGTTGTTTCTAGAAAAGTAGAGTTTGATTTAAAGAATGAGGTATACCAGCACTACCAAAAATTATCCTTAGGTTTCTACAAACAAAATCGTACGGGAGATTTAATGAACCGTATAAGCGAGGATGTGGGTAAGGTAAGAATGTATATTGGCCCTGCTATTATGTATAGTACATCTACCATCACACTATTTATTGTTGTGATAAGTTATATGTTTTTATCTGATCCAGAACTAACACTGTATGCAATAGCACCATTGCCAATATTGTCTGTGATGATTTACAGACTTAGTATTGCCATCCATAAACGCTCTACGGTGGTTCAAGAATACTTATCAAAATTAACCACATTTACACAAGAGAGTTTCAGTGGTATTGGTGTAATAAAAGCCTATGGCATTGAGCCCAACACAACCCAAGAATTCGAGACACTTTCTCAAGCCAGTAAAGAAAAAAATATAGATTTAACCAAAGTACAGGCCTTATTTTTTCCTTTAATGATGCTTTTAATTGGGGCTAGTAATATTTTAGTAATATATATAGGTGGCTCTAAGTTTATAAGTGGCGAAATTAATGACTTTGGCACCATTGTTTCTTTTTTATTTTACGTAAACATGCTTACCTGGCCCGTGGCAATTGTAGGTTGGGTAACCTCTATGGTACAACAAGCAGAAGCATCTCAAAAAAGGATTAATGAGTTTTTAAAAACAGAACCATCAATTATAAACACCTCAAAAAAAGCAACGCCCATTAAAGGAGCTATTGCTTTTAAAAACGTAAGTTTTACCTATAATGACACAAATATTCAGGCATTAAAAAACATTTCTTTTACGGTACACCCTGGAGAAACAATTGCCATTTTAGGAAATACAGGATCTGGGAAATCTACCATTTTAGAACTCATAGCTCGTTTGTATGATACCCAGAAAAATACGCTATTTATAGACAACACCCCAATCAAAGAGTTGCATCTGCAAAGTTTGCGCAGCAGCATAGGTTTTGTTCCACAAGATGCTTTTTTATTTAGCGAAAGTATTAGCGAGAACATAAAATTTGGCAAAAAAGATGCAACAGACCAACAAGTAATTAATGCAGCAACCCTAGCGGCAGTGCATAAAAATATTGCAGGATTTACTAAGGGGTATCAAACCATATTAGGAGAACGAGGCATCACTCTAAGTGGAGGACAAAAGCAAAGAGTTTCTATAGCACGTGCTCTTATAAAAGATCCTGCTATTTTATTATTTGATGACTGCCTCTCTGCAGTAGACACAGAAACAGAGGAGGAAATACTTAGTAATTTGCATCGTATTTCTCAAAATAAAACAACCGTTATTGTGAGTCACAGAGTCTCCTCTGCCAAAAATGCTGATAAAATTATTATTCTAGAAGAAGGTAGTATTATCCAGCAAGGTACTCACAATGAACTGGTAAACATACCTGGATACTACAAAGAGTTGTACTTAAAACAACGTACCGAAAAAGAAATCTAACTTTAAGTTGCGGCTTTTATTTTTTTTTATGATTTTTGAGTATAAATAAATTTCAGAAATTATACAATTATGGGCGAGAAATACTCGATGGAGCAAGAAGAAATATTTAGCAAAGTAATGCGTGCTGGAAGACGCACTTATTTTTTTGACGTAAGAGCTACAAAAGCTGGTGACTACTATCTAACTATTACAGAGAGTAAAAAATTTACCAATGATGATGGTTCTTTCCATTACAAAAAACACAAAATTTATCTTTATAAGGAAGATTTTCATGAGTTTAAAGATAATCTTGAACAAATGATAGAGTATGTAATCGAAGAAAAAGGGGAAGAGGTAATTAGTGAACGCCACCGAAGTGATTATACCAAACCAGAGGACAAAGCACCACTGAGTGCTCAAGACTCAGACCTTAGTGAAGATACATCTACCAAAACAAATTTTACAGATTTAGATTTTGATGATATATAATCATTACAGTATTAAGTATTGATACAAAACCGACCTATAATTTTAGGTCGGTTTTTTTTATCCTCTTTTTTATAAGGCCAAAACGTTGTTGATTTTGTATTTTTACTAGGTAACGAAATAGAAACACCAATGAAAAAATATACTTTTTTAATAGTAGTATTCTTACTAGGGATCTCAAAAAATATCGCACAAGATTACCAAGTAGATCTTCCGTACTATCTTCCAACAGATGTTAGTTATAATCCATCTATTCCAACACCAAAAAATAGCATAGGGCATCAAGTTGGAGATTGGCATATTACCCATGACAAGCTAGTGCAATATATGTATACTCTAGCCAGTAGTAGTGATAGAATTACCATAGAAAATAGAGGAACTACCTTTGAGGGGCGCCCACTTTTGCTGCTTACCATTACCTCTGCAGACAACCACTTAAACCTTGAAACTATTAGACAACAGCATCTTGAGTTAACTCAAAAAGAAGCTAGAGCAGTAAATATCAATAAAATGCCAATAGTTGTACAACAAGGCTTTTCTATACACGGTAATGAACCCAGCGGATCCAACGCAGCTCTAGCAGTTGCCTATTATCTAGCAGCAGCCCAAGGACCATCTATAGACACACTCCTTGACAACACTGTTATCTTATTTGACCCATCATACAACCCAGATGGGCTTCAGCGCTTTGCATATTGGGCCAATACAAATAAGAGTAAAAACATCAATCCAGACCCCAATGACAGAGAGTATAATGAGGTATGGCCAGGTGGGCGCACCAATCACTATTGGTTTGACATGAACCGAGATTGGTTGCCTGTACAATTACCAGAGAGTAGAGCGAGAATTGCAACGTTTTATAAATGGATGCCTAATATTTTAACAGACCACCATGAAATGGGAACCAATTCTAGTTTCTTTTTTCAACCCGGCATACCATCTAGAACACACCCATTAACACCTCAACAAAATCAAGACTTAACAGGAGAAATTGGCACCTATCACGCAAATGCTTTCGATAAAATTGGGAGCTTTTATTACTCCAAAGAAAGTTTTGATGATTTTTATTATGGTAAAGGATCTACCTTTCCAGATATCAATGGGAGTATCGGGATTTTGTTTGAACAGGCATCTTCCAGAGGCCATGCACAAGAGAGTGTAAACGGGATTTTAACCTTTCCATTTACCATTCGAAATCAATTTACAGCAGCACTCTCAACCCTAGAGGCAGCAGTTGCCATGCGTGAAAAAATACTAGGCTATCAACAGAGGTTTTACCAGCAAGCCTTCAAAGAATCAAAAGATGCTGGAGCAATTGTATTTGGGGATGAAAAAGATCCCTCTAAAGCCTATCATCTAGCAGAAATACTCATGCGCCAAAACATCCAGGTGCATAAAATAGCCAATGATTTTACCTTAAATGGAAAACACTATACAAAACAAAGTAGCTATGCTGTGCCAAAAAATCAAAGACAGTACAAGCTAATTAATGCCATGTTTGAAAAGAGAACTAAATTCAAAGACAGCCTCTTTTATGATGTTAGCGCATGGACTTTCCCCCTGGCATTTAACTTAGACTATAATGAGAATAGCTCCAGAAAAAATATTGGAGAAAAAATAGTTACCCTTTCAAAACCAGTTGCAAATACCCCAAAATACTCGGAATATGGATATCTAATGCAATGGCATGATTACTACACACCAAAAGCCTTACATATGCTTTTAAAAAAGGGAATACGAGCCAAAGTAGGCATGACACCTTTTAGCAATCAAGACAAGGATTATGATTATGGTACTATTTTAATTCCTGTTCAAAATCAAGAGCTCTCACCCAAGGATATAGCAAAGGTTATAAAAGAAACAGCTGCACAAACAGGAGTTACAATCGATGCTGTAAATTCTGGTCAAACCCAAAAAGTAAATCTAGGGAGCAATCAATTTAAAGCCTTAAAGCTCCCAAAGGTAGCGATGCTTGTTGGTGATGGTATTAACCCTTATGATGCTGGAGAAATTTGGCATCTGTTTGACCAGCGCTATGATATGCATATCACAAAACTGGATACAAAAAACTTTGGCAGCGCAGATATCAGTAAATATTCAGATATTATAATGCCAGCAACCTCAGGAAACACTTTAGGCAAACAGGCTGTAAAAAAACTAAAAACGTGGGTAACTAATGGCGGAACCCTTATTGGGTACAAGAGTGCGGGCAAATGGTTAGATAAAAACGAGTTTCTCAAAATGAACTTCAAAACTAAAAAGGATACAGCAAACAATATAAGTTTTGAGCAGCGTGGAGATTATAGAGGTGCTCAATATATTGGAGGTGCAATTTTCCAAACAACACTAGACCGCTCCCACCCTATTGCCTTTGGGTACAAAAATAAAGAGCTTCCCGTTTTTAGGAATACAACACTATTTGTAGAGGCAGATAAAAACAGCTATAATAATCCCATAAAATATACGGCAAATCCTCTTCTTAGCGGTTATATATCTAAACCAAATTTAGAACTTTTAAAAAATACGGTGCCCTTCAAAAAAACAACTATTGGGCGCGGAAATGTACTCTATTTTACAGATAATACCAATTTTAGGGCCTTTTGGTATGGTACAAACAAACTACTGATGAATGCTATCTTTTTTGGCGATCAGATGTAATTTAAAATCTAGTATCAAACACCAACACCCCCACTGTTTAAAGAATAAATAAAGATTTAAATAAAACAAAAATGATTACAAAAATTATAGTACTTGGTATTTATGTTGCTATTCTATTTCTAATAGGAATTGTAGCCTCTGGTAGAGTAAAGAGTATGAGTGATTATTATCTGGGAGGTAAAAAAATGGGGTTTTGGGCTGTTGCATTTTCAGCCAGAGCGACAGGAGAATCTGGATGGCTTCTAATAGGCCTAACAGGTATGGGAGCTATTGCTGGATATTCTGGATATTGGGTAGTAGCCGGTGAGCTACTAGGTGTTTTTATCTCTTGGCAGTTTATGGCCAAAAGGTTTAAGAAAATGTCAGACAATTACAAGGCAATCACCATACCAGACTACTTGCAGAGCCACTTTAAATCCTCTACCAATACCCTGCGAATAATTGCTGCCTCTGTACTGGTGGTTTTTGTAGTTATTTATGTTGCCTCACAAATGGACGTAACGGGTATTGCTTTTGAGTCTATGCTGGGTATAGACTACCGTATTGGAGTGCTTGTTGGCTTTGGTATTGTACTTGTATATATTTTTATAGGAGGTTTTGTAGCAGCAGTTTGGTCTGACATGTTCCAGGGTATTTTAATGTTTTTTGGGTTAGTATTACTCCCTATTGTGGTGTGGTTCTCTATGGATCATGGAGCTGGAATTACCCAAGGTCTTAATGCTATAGACCCTACTTTAACCCAAATAATGGGTAGAAGTGATGATGGCTTGATGAACGTATTTACCATACTAGGTTTTTCAATGATTGGGCTGGGTTTTTTAGGATCACCACAAGTATATGTTCGTTTTATGTCTATTAAAAGCGAACATGAAATAGATAAAGGTAAATGGGTGGCGCTGCTTTTCACACTTTTAACAGATGCCGCTGCAGTTACCATTGGTATATTAGCTAGAATTTACTTTACAGAGCAAGGACAAGATCCTGAGGCTATATTAGGTACTGGAGGGGAAGATGTACTAAGTATGATAACCAATGAATTTTTGCCAACAATTTTAGTTGCTATTTTTATTGCCATTGTGCTTTCAGCCATCATGTCTACTATAGACTCATTACTCATACTAGCCTCAAGTGCTGTTACTAGAGATTTTTATCAAAAAATATTTAGACCAGATTTAAAAGATGAAGACCTAGCAAATTTCTCTAGAGGGATAACCATAGCAATGGCAATGGTCGCACTTGGTATTGCTATACTACTATATAATCTGTATCCAGACAGACAGATCTTTTGGATTATGATTTTTGGGTGGTCTGGAATTGCAGCTACCTTTTGTCCAGTTATTATACTATCATTATTTTGGAAAGGATACTCAGAAAAAGGTGCTATAGCCTCAATGATTACTGGATTTCTATCTGTTATATTCTTCAAATTTGTGGTTTCCCAGATGCAAACAATTGGACCTTATTTTAAAGAATTGGATGTGCTTGCTCCTTCCTTTTTACTGGCTATGATTGTTGGGTATGTTTTTTCTAAGCTATTTCCGCCAAAATAAAATATAAAAAAAAGTCTTCATTTTCATGAAGACTCTTTTTGGGTGGAAGACCGGGTTCGAACCGGCGACCTCTGGTACCACAAACCAGCGCTCTAACCAACTGAGCTACAACCACCATGTAGCGCTCCTTTTAGAGAGTTAGCAATATCGCTTAAATATTAAATACTATAGCGGGTGCAAAGATAGAATATTAGAATTCTATCTGCAATTAAAAAAATAAAAAAATTAGTGATTTCTCTATACTAAACTAGCCCTGAGCTAGTAACAATACTTACTTTAGATTTATATTAAATCAAAAATAGAATCTACTGCTAAATACCGCTCTTTAGTATAGCCCTCAGCGGCATGAACCCCAACAAGTCTTCCAAGGTTTCTATCACGGTACTCCATACTGTCTGTAGCATTTTTTGTAGCAATGGGAGTCATTGGCTCTGTGCTCTTGGGATCAAAGAACTGACTTTTATAGGCGTGCACAGCTTTTAACTTTAACTCTTGGTACCCGGTGATATCCACTACAAAATCTGGAATTAAGTCTTTCCATTGTATGTAATGATATACTTGTTTTGGCCTCCAAGGATCTTGAATCTCTCCATTTTCCTTGGTTTCTATCTTTATTAAACCACTTAAAAAACAAGCATTACTTGCAAGGTCGCTTCCCTTGGGATGATCTATATGTCTATCATCTACTGCGTTACAAAGGACAATCTCTGGCTTGTATTTTCTTAGAAAATGAATTACTTTTAATTGAGACTGAGCATCGTTTTGAAAAAAACCATCTGCTAGGGCTAAATTATGCCTAACTGAAACCCCTAAAACTTTGGCAGCTGCTGCTGCTTCTTGATCTCTAATTTCTGCGCTACCTCGTGTTCCTAACTCTCCCCTTGTAAGGTCTAAAATACCAACTTTTTTTCCTTTGGCTATCTCTTTTGCAATGGTACCGGCGCAACTCATCTCTACATCATCTGGATGTGCACCTATTGCTAATATATCTAGTTTCATAATAAATAGTATTTATGTAATTAATCCCTCTTATTTGTTAGTGATTCAAAGGCCTGTGTGAGGTCAGCAAGTAAATCTGCCTTCTCTTCTATACCTACAGAAAAACGAAGTAAACCGTCTGCTATCCCTTGATGGGCTCTTTCTTGAGGACTCAATAAGGCGTGGCTGGTATGACTTGGAGATAAAATAGTAGACTCTACCCCAGCCAGACTCATAGATTGTTTTACAAGCTTTAATTGTTTCATAAATTTGTTTGGGTCAAGAGGCGCAATTAATTCAAAAGATAGCATACCAGAATATCCATTCATCTGCTTTTTTGCCAAGAGGTAATCTGGATGGCTTTTTAATCCTGGGTAATACACCTTGGCCACCAAAGGATGTTTTTCTAACCATTTGGCTATTTTTCTAGCCGTTTTATTTTGAGCCTTTACTCTGAGAGCCATAGTCTTTAAACTTCTCTCCAAAAGCCAAACGGTATAATCACTTAAACTGCCCCCTATGTTTTTTGAAATATTCCAGATTACATCCATGTGGCTGGTAGATGCGGCAACAGCTCCAGCACAAATATCACTATGACCCCCCATATACTTTGTTGCGCTATGAATCATAATATCTATGCCAAAATCTGCGGGAGTTTGATTAATTGGGGAAGCAAAGGTGTTGTCTACCATTGAAACCAAGGAATGTTTTTTTGCAAGACGTGCAATAATTTCTAGGTCTGTAATTTTCATTAGTGGGTTGCTTGGCGTTTCTACATAAATAACCTTGGTATTTGCTTTAATGGCCTTTGTAAAATCTTTTTCAGTAAAACCTTCTGCAAAGGTATACTCTATACCAAATTTATGAAATTCTTCAACCACAAAATTATAAGTTCCTCCATAGAGTGTTTGGGGAAATACAACATGATCTCCCTTATGTAAAAAAGCCAACAAACAATGACTAACAGCGGCCATACCGCTACTAAAAATCATACCCGCCTCACTTTTTTCAAGCGCTGCTATCTTTTTGCCTAAGCCTTCTTGATTGGGTGTATTAAAGTAGCGAGGGTATCTCTTTACATCAACCCCATCATATTGGTATGAGCTTGAGAGAAACAAAGGAGAAACTGCACCCTGAAACTGGGTATCTTTAACCTCACCCACATGAGTGCAAATAGTATTAATGCCTATATTTTTTCTTTTCATAAAACAAAAAAATTAGACCTCTAAGGTATTAAAACCTTTCAAGGTTTGCTATATTTATAACATGAAATTATTGTTAAAAAACATTGCAGTGCTACTTCAAATTAGGCCCATTACTACACAAAAAGTGAGTGGCCCTCAGATGAAAGAGCTTCCCAAACTACAGGATGCATGGTTATTGCTAGAGGATGATGTAATTCATAGCTATGGGCAGATGAGCGAAATGCCAGATTTTAAGGACCTCAAAACACTTGATTGTACAGGTAAAATAGTCTTACCCTCTTGGTGTGACAGCCATACTCACCTTGTATACGCAGGCAATAGAGAGCAGGAATTTGTGGATAGAATTAATGGCCTTAGCTATCAGGAAATTGCAGCTAGTGGTGGAGGCATTATCAACTCTGCAAAAAAACTACAGGCAACACCCCAAGCAGAATTATTTGCCCAATCTGAAAAAAGACTACAAGAAGTCATACAACAAGGTACTGGAGCCATAGAAATTAAAAGTGGCTATGGACTCACCACAGATGCAGAAATAAAAATGCTACGGGTGGCAAAAAAACTAGGAGAAAAATACAACATAACAGTAAAGACAACTTTTCTGGGAGCACATGCCATACCTCCAGCATATACAAACAATAAAGAAGGCTATCTAGATTTGGTTTGTGGAGAAATGATGGAGCAAATTGCCAATGAAAATCTAGCAGATTATGTAGATGTATTTTGTGAACAAGGTTATTTCACTGTTGCAGACACCCATAGAGTATTACAAGCAGGCACTAAACACGGTTTAAGAGCAAAAACCCATGTAAATCAATTTACAGCCATTGGTGGAGTTGCCGCTAGTGTCGAGCATCAGGCCCTTAGTGTTGATCACCTAGAGGTGTTAACCAAAGAAGACATTACAGCGCTTCAAGAAAGCCAAACAATGCCAGTAGCACTGCCTCTATGCTCTTATTTTTTAAGCATACCCTACACCCCTGGTAGAGATATCATTGATGCTGGACTCCCCCTAGCACTAGCTACAGATTACAATCCGGGATCATCTCCAAGTGGTAACATGAATTTAGCAGTAGCCACAGCGTGTATAAAAATGAAACTAAGCCCAGAAGAGGCAATTAATGCAGCCACAATCAATGGCGCTTATGCCATGGGGCTCAGTGGGTCTTGTGGTAGTATTACAGTGGGTAAAAAAGCTAATTTAATTATCACCAAACAAATACCTAGTTATGGCTACCTGCCGTATGCCTTTGGAAGTACTAATATAGACCAAGTAATTTTAAACGGTACACTGGTATGAGCCTTCAATTTTACACATCAGAAGATTTAAAAAAACACACTTCAAAAAGACAAGGTGAAGAAAAATTTGGAGATGCAGTTGGCCTTGTAAATTCTTGGCAAGCCCTTGAAAAAAGCAATGCCAAATATGCTATTTTGGGTATCCCAGAGGATGTTGGTGTTCGTGCCAATATGGGCAGAGCTGGAGCTGCCAAAGCCTGGAATAGTTGCCTCTCTGCGCTTTGTAATATACAATCAAACTCCTACACAAATCCAAATAACACCATTATTTTGGGGGAGATAGATTGTAAAGCTCAGCAAGAGGGCGCTAGTAAACTAGACACAAAAGATCCTGATTACCTTGCTAAAATTGGAAGTTTGGTAGAACAAATTGACACCAAAGTAAGTGCTGTAATTACAAAGGTTATTTCAGCAAATAAGATTCCTGTTATTATTGGCGGTGGCCATAACAATAGCTTCGGAAATATCAAAGGGACGGCTACTGCTTTAAACCAGGCAATACACTGTATAAATCTTGATCCACACACAGACTTTAGAGCACTTGAACACAGGCATAGCGGAAACGGTTTTAGGTACGCAATGCAAGAAGGCTACTTGGAAAAATACTATGTTTTAGGGTTGCATAAAAACTACACCTCAAACAAAGTGTTTGACAAAATGAATTCCCTGAAAGAAAAAATTAAATATTCATTTTTTGAGGATTACGTGACCGGAACTCCCTTTAAACAAATGCTAGAAGAGGCAAAAAACTTTTGCACAGATAAACCCTTTGGTCTAGAACTGGATATGGATGCTATACAACAAATGGGAAGCAGCGCCATAAGCCCCTGTGGGTTTTCACTATTGCAAGCCAGAGCATATGTTAGTTATTTTTCTGGACTTAAAAACTGCCAATACATACACATATGTGAAGGAGCACCCTTACATGAGCTTCATTACAATCAAGTAGCCAAAGCTATCTCATATTTGGTAAGTGATGTGATTTCTAAAGCATAAAAAAGCTGCATGAAAACAACATACAGCTTAAGATTTTAATTACATACCACTAGGCAGTGACTGAGTACATTTTTTCTCTTTGCTGTTTAATTTTTGGATCATTCATGTACTCATCAAAAGTCATGTAACGATCTATTACCCCATTGGGTGTTAACTCTACAACTCTAGTACCAACTGTTTGAGCAAACTCATGATCGTGAGTGGTAAGCATAACGGTTCCTTTAAAGTTTGTGAGTGAATTATTAAAGGCAGTAATAGACTCTAAATCTAAATGATTGGTAGGTTCATCGAGCATTAAAACATTGGCACGCACCATCATCATTCTACTTAGCATACAGCGAACTTTTTCTCCTCCAGAGAGTACATTACATTTTTTTAAGGCTTCCTCACCACTAAAAATCATCTTTCCTAAAAATCCTCTAATGTGTACCTCTTCTCTTTCTTCTTCTGTTTTTGCCCACTGACGTAACCAATCCACAAGGTTCATTTCCTTACTCTCAAAAAAGTGATGGTTGTCCAAGGGTAAGTAACTTTGATTGGTTGTAACTCCCCATTGATAATCTCCAGAATCTTGCTTGATCTTACCATTAATTATTTGATAAAAAGCAGTGGTTGCTCTTGAGTCTTTTGAGTAAACAACTATCTTATCTCCTTTAGAAAGGTTTAAATGAATATTTTTAAAAAGCACCTCACCATCAAGGGTAGCTGAGAGGTTTTCTATGTTTAAAATTTGATCTCCAGCTTCACGTTCACGATCAAAAATTATAGCTGGATACCTTCTACTTGATGGCTTTATGTCTGCCACATCAAGCTTTTCAATCATTTTTTTTCTACTTGTAGCTTGCTTTGACTTGGCTACATTGGCAGAAAAACGACGAATAAAGTCCTCTAATTCTTTTTTCTTATCCTCAGCCTTTTTATTTTGCTGAGAACGTTGGCGTGCCGCTAATTGACTACTTTCATACCAAAAAGTATAATTTCCACTAAAGTGATTTATTTTACCAAAATCAATATCACTAATATGTGTACATACAGCATCTAAAAAATGACGGTCATGAGACACAACAATAACGCAGGCATCATAATTGGCTAAAAAATGTTCTAGCCATGAAATTGTTTCATAATCTAAATCATTGGTTGGCTCATCCATGATCAAAACATCTGGTGATCCAAAAAGGGCCTGTGCTAATAATACCCTAACTTTTTGTTTCCCATCTATATCTGCCATAAGGCTGTAGTGCAAACTCTCGTCAATGCCAAGGTTTGATAACAATGCCGCTGCGTTACTATCTGCATTCCAACCATCCATCTCCTCGAAAAGCACTTGTAACTCTCCTATTTTTTCTGCATTTTCATCTGTGTAGTCTGCATACAAGGCATCTATTTCACTTTTTATTTTAAACAAATCTTTGTTACCACGAACTACCGTTTCCAGGACTGGAAACTCATCATAGGCATTATGGTTTTGCTCTAGGACAGACATTCTTTTTCCACCCTGCAGGTGAACATGACCAGAGGTTGGTTCTTGCTTTCCGGAAATAATTTTGAGTAAGGTAGATTTACCAGCGCCATTAGCGCCAATAATACCATAACAATTTCCTGCAACGAATTTTGTATTTACTTCATCAAAAAGTACTCTTTTACCAAATTGTACCGAAAGATTAGAAACTGAAAGCATACTTTATAATGTGTTAAATTTTGCGGCAAAAATAGCCAATAATAGCGTATTATATAAACATTCGTGTTTTTAAATTTGTTTTAACTACATATTAACAAGCAACCTTGCAGTAGAGTTCTATATTTGTTAGATAAAGACCATTTAAATTGATTAGATATTTAGTCATCTTAGCCACTTTTTACTGTTTCTTATCTTGTAACCAAAAAGATAACAATGGTACTATCACTTATTTAGGGGGGCAAATCATTAATCCAAAATTAGATTATGTGCTGCTTAGTCATCAAGATAAAAAAATTGACACTATTGCACTAAATGCAAATGGAAGCTTTGATTTCCAGTGTGAAAATCTTCAAACAAATCTTTACATTGTCAAACATGGAGAGCTACAATACATTTTTATAGAGCCGGGAGATAGCATTATGTTTAGGCTAAACACGGTTGGTTTTGATGAATCTTTAGCTTTTAGTGGACGTGGGGCAGAAAAAAATAATTTTTTGATGAATTTGTTTTTGCAAAACGAAGAAGAAGATAAAAGATTGCCAGAGCTTTATAAATTAAACCCAGAGGCATTTGAAAAAGAAATTAACCATACAAAAAAGGCATTATTAGAAGAATTAAATGAGTTTATTGTTTCAGATACACCTAGTGAGGCATTTATACAAATTGCCCTAGCAAACATAAACTACAATTATTACTCTAGAAAGGAGCTTTATGTATCCTCAAAAAAAATTACCAGCCATGATCTTGAAATCCAATATCCTGAGAAATTCTACACCTACAGAGACAGTATAAAACTCAACAACGATGCTTTAAAAAACTACTATACCTATTATCAATTTATCAATAGATATTTAGATAACCTCTCACATGACAGCCACAAAAAGCAAGCCCCTTTTTTTAACAAAGTATCTTACAACCACCAAACACAAAAATTAAGGCTCATTGACAGTTTAATTACCAATACCCAACTACATGATAATCTTCTTCAAAATAACGTCAAAAAGTATTTAGTGCATGCAGATGATCCAAAAAAAGAACATGATTTGGTGGCTTTGTATAAAGAGCTAGACCATGACCAGAAACATCAAAAAGAGATAGAAAGATACGCACACAATACTTCAAAAATAAATGCAGGTGAACTCATACCAAATTTAGCGCTATTAACAGATAGTAAAGAGACAATATCCATTCAAAAAATCAATGACTCTAAAACCGTCTTCTTTTTCTGGAATAGTGAGTCTGTAAAACATTACAAAGAGATTCATGGTCGCATTGAAGAATTAAAAAGTAAATACCCAGAATACGATTTTGTTGGCATTAACACCGGTACAGATTTTGCTGCTTGGCATCAAACAGTTATCAGCTCTGGATACAACCAAGAAAATGAGTATCAACTAAAAAACAGCACCGCCGCAAAAAATGCCTTGTTTATTAATTCTGCAAACAAAGCAATGATTGTAGATAAAGGCGGTATTATTTTAGAAGGAAATTCAAATCTGTTTAATCAGAACTTCGAAACTTTATTACTGGGACATTTAAATCAGAAATAACTATTAGTTCCCTTTATTGTAATCTTCTAAAAACTTTGCTAGGCCAATATCTGTTAGTGGATGCTTAACAAGTCCCTCAATACAAGATAAAGGTCCTGTCATCACATCCGCACCTATTTTTGCGCAATCAAGTACATGCATGGTATGTCTTACAGAAGCAGCAAGAATTTGGGTTTCAAACCCATAATTATCATAAATAAGTCTAATTTCTGCTATTAAATTAAGACCATCTGTAGATATATCATCAAGTCTTCCAATAAATGGAGATACATACGTTGCGCCTGCCTTTGCAGCCAATAAAGCCTGCCCAGATGAAAATACTAAGGTACAATTGGTTTTTATACCTCTGTCGCTAAAGTATTTAATAGCCTTAATTCCATCTTTAATCATTGGAACTTTAACTACAATTTGCTCATGAAGTTTTGCTAATGCCTCCCCTTCTTTTATCATAGCGTGGTAATCTGTAGCAATTACCTCAGCAGACACATCTCCATCAACCAAAGAACATATGTCTTTATAATGCTGTAATATAGTATCCTGACCTGTAATACCCTCTTTAGCCATTAGAGATGGGTTTGTGGTAACACCATCCAAAACACCTAGGCTTTGTGCTTCTTTAATTTGTTCTAAATTAGCAGTATCTATAAAAAATTTCATAAAATATAATTTTAAATTTAAGTAAAAACGCACATCACAAGCAATCACATTGTTTTCATAAATATAATGAAATACTAATTACAATGTAAAAGAGAATGGATTTTAAAAACTACCTAATTAGCTTTTTATATTTGATACGTTTGGGCATTAAATCACCTCCCAAACGTTTTTTCTTGTTGGCCTCATATTCACTAAAACCACCTTCAAAGAAATAAACTTGACTATCTCCTTCAAAGGCAAGTATGTGAGTGCAAATCCTGTCTAAAAACCAGCGGTCATGACTTATTACTACAGCACAACCAGCAAAATTCTCAAGACCTTCCTCTAAGGCTCTTAAAGTATTTACGTCCAAATCATTGGTAGGCTCATCAAGTAAAAGCACATTACCTTCTTCCTTTAATGTCATGGCAAGGTGTAATCTGTTTCGTTCTCCACCAGAGAGAAGTGACACCTTTTTATTTTGCTCACTTCCTGAGAAGTTGAATCTACTGAGATAGGCTCTAGAATTTACTTCTTTACCACCCATAAGTACTAATTCTTGTTCATCGCTAAAATTTTGCCAGATAGATTTGTCTTGATCTATGTTAGAATGTGCTTGATCTACGTAAGAGACCTTTGCTGTTTCACCAATAGTAAAAGACCCTTTATCAGGAGCCTGCTCTCCCATTATCATTCTAAATATGGTTGTTTTACCTGCTCCGTTTGGCCCAATGACTCCAACAATACCTGCCTGGGGTAAATTAAAATTTAAATCTTCATAGAGTAATTTATCTCCATAAGCCTTACTAACACCAGTAGCCTCAATAACATTGGTTCCTAGACGAGGGCCGTTTGGAATGTAGATTTCAAGTTTTTCGTCAAGTTGTTTTTGATCTTGACTCATTAACTTATCATAATTATTAAGACGGGCTTTTTGTTTTGTTTGTCTTCCTTTGGCACCTTGGCGAACCCATTCCAACTCTCTTTCTAGTGTTTTTTGACGCTTACTGGCTGTTTTACTTTCTTGGGCCATGCGCTTAGATTTTTGATCAAGCCAAGAAGAGTAGTTTCCTTTCCAAGGAATTCCCTCACCTCTATCTAGTTCAAGGATCCATCCGGCAACGTTATCTAGGAAATACCGATCATGGGTAACGGCTATAACCGTACCCTTATACTGCGCCAAATGGTGTTCCAACCAATGTACACTTTCTGCATCTAAGTGGTTGGTAGGTTCATCTAAAAGTAATACATCTGGTTGTTGTAACAGCAACCTACAAAGGGCTACACGCCTGCGTTCACCACCAGATAGTATGCCAATTTTTTTATCTCCCTGAGGTGTTCTTAGGGCGTCCATAGCTATTTCTAATTTGGTCTCTAACTCCCAAGCATTACTTGCATCAATTTGATCTTGTAATATAGCTTGACGCGCCATGAGTTTATCCATTTTATCTGCATCACTGTAAACTTCCTCTAAACCAAATTGGTCATTAATTTTATTGTACTCATCTAAAATGGCTACTGTCTGTGCAGCACCCTCTTTCACAATCTCTAGCACAGTCTTCTCTGGATCTAATTGAGGCTCTTGCTCTAAATAACCAACGGTATATCCTGGAGAAAAAACAACATCACCTTGGTAATTTTTATCTACACCTGCAATAATTTTTAGCAAGGTAGATTTACCACTACCGTTTAATCCTAGGATTCCAATTTTGGCTCCATAAAAAAAGCTTAGGTATATATTTTTAAGTACTGGTGTTTGTGCGTTTTGGAAAGACTTTGTCAATCCAGACATTGAGAAAATTACTTTTTTATCGTCAGCCATTATTGATAATTAATAGTTACTATTTTTTTTATATCGGGTTTGTTACATCCTGCCTTTTAATGCATTAAACACCCAGGCAATGGCAAAAAAACCAATTCCTACACAGGCAAAACCCCAGCCGGCAACATCATCATACTTAAAGGCTCCAAGTGCAATAAGTGTTAGTCCTACAATAATCATTATTAAAGTAGCGTATCCCAAAACAGTATTTTTATTCATCATAGTTTGTAGGTTTTAGCAATTCTCGAGCTTGAAATGTAGGTATTATTTGGCTTGTTTGCAACAATTACCATACAAGGGGGTTTTTTAAAATTAAAAAGAACATATTTCTGAAATTTAAAAACAAAAACGCATCTTAAGATTTCGGACTTTTAAAAAAACCAACACTGTGGTAAGTATATATGGCAAATATCGTGAATTTAAAATAGTTTTGCCATATTGATAATAGTATAGTTTCGTATTTTTACACGTATAAAATAATACTATGGACCTTAGCTTCAATAAAAACGAAGATCATAATAAGTTACTTCTTTCAGATTTACGCAAACGTTTTGCAAAAGTAAAACTTGGAGGTGGCCAAAACCGCATTAACAAACATCATGCTAAAGGAAAAATGACTGCACGAGAACGCATCGATTATCTTTTAGATGACAAAAAGAAATCTATAGAAATAGGGGCCTTTGCTGGGGATCAAATGTACCAAGAACATGGTGGTTGCCCTAGTGGCGGTGTGGTTGTTAAAATTGGTTACATCATGGGTAAACAGTGTATTGTTGTTGCCAATGACGCTACAGTAAAAGCAGGAGCTTGGTTTCCAATTACCGGAAAGAAAAATTTGCGTGCACAAGAAATTTCTATAGAAAATAAACTTCCTATTATCTACCTTGTAGATAGTGCTGGGGTATATCTGCCAATGCAAGATGAAATATTTCCAGACAAAGAACACTTTGGACGTATTTTTAGAAATAACGCTGTGATGAGTAGCATGGGTATTACTCAAATTTCTGCTGTTATGGGTAGTTGTGTTGCCGGTGGAGCCTATCTACCAATTATGAGTGATGAGGCCATCATTGTAGATAAAACTGGTAGTATTTTCTTAGCGGGCAGCTATCTAGTAAAAGCTGCCATTGGCGAGAGTATAGATAACCAGACATTAGGCGGAGCCACTACACATTGCGAAATAAGCGGAGTTACAGATTACAAGGCAACAGACGATAAAGATGCCCTAGATAAAATAAAAAATATTGTTTCTAAAATTGGTGATTTTGAGACTGCAGGGTACAACAGAGAAAAGCCCTCTAAGCCAGCAAAAGATCCTGAAGAAATATACGGATTTCTCCCAAAATCTAGAGCAGAACAGTATGATATGCAGGCCATTATTGATAGATTGGTAGACAACAGTGAGTTTGAAGAATATAAAAAAGGATATGGTCAAACTATTATCACTGGATATGCCAGAATAGATGGTTGGGCTGTAGGTATTATAGCCAATCAACGCACCCTGGTGAAAACCAAAAGTGGTGAGATGCAATTTGGAGGTGTGATCTACAGTGACAGCGCAGATAAAGCCACGCGTTTTATTGCCAATTGTAACCAGAAAAAAATTCCACTAGTTTTTCTTCAAGATGTTACAGGATTCATGGTAGGCAGCAAAAGTGAACATGGAGGTATCATAAAAGATGGTGCAAAAATGGTAAATGCTGTAAGTAATAGTGTGGTACCAAAATTTACGATTATTATTGGAAACAGCTACGGTGCAGGAAATTACGCTATGTGTGGTAAAGCCTATGACCCAAGATTAATTGCCGCATGGCCAAGTGCAAATCTTGCAGTGATGAGCGGAAATAGTGCTGCTAAAGTACTACTGCAAATAGAAACTGCTTCCCTAAAAAAACAGGGAAAGAAAATATCTGAGAAGGAAGAAAAAGAGCTGTATGATACTATTAAAGCCAGATATGACAATCAAATATCTCCTTATTATGCTGCTGCCCGTATCTGGACAGATGGGGTTATAGACCCACTACAGACAAGAACTTGGATATCTGTAGGTATTGAAGCGGCAAACCACGCCCCTATCGAAAAGCAATTTAATTTGGGAGTGATCCAAGTATAATTTCCCTACCAAGCTATGGCTTTAATGGCCTTTTGCCTGCCATTGACATACCTAAACCCACTAGGGCCCCAGTAACCAGCTTCCTCAAGCATGATTCTGATGTCTTTATCCCACTGCGAGATGGTAACAGTGGTGTTGAGTTCAATGGCGTACACTGTATTTTCATGTAGAGGGTAATCACCATTCACAGGTACTCCTTGTTGGCTATCCCACATGCCCAAGGTTGTTCCAGAACTGTGTCCATAAGTACCCAGGGGATGCGTGTAGATTGAGGGTCTTAATCCCTTATCTCTAGCCTTTTTTAAAGACATGGCAAGTATTTGGTTTCCTGTGCGTCCTGTCTTAAAATTACTAGTGAAGATGTCCTGTACCTGATTTCCCTTTGCAAAGGCATTGGCAAGGAAACTTGGCACTTGGGTTTCTCCTGATTTTAAAACATATGCATGTCTTTGACAATCTGTATTTAAAGAGATATAAGTAATTCCAAAATCACAATGCAATAAATCACCAGGAAGAACTGTCTTTTGTTTTTCGCCTTTTGTGAATGAATAGATATGGCTTTGTAAGGCCTCGTTATTTCTTTGTATATCGATAGTTGGATGAAACCATGTCTCTAAACCCAAAGAGGTAACCTTCTGCCTGAGCCACCAAACAATATCATCTGTAGTGGTTTTACCAGGAGTTATTACCTCAGCGCTAAATGCCTGGTCAATAATAGCGCTTGTAATGTCAACCAACTGGTTGTAAAGAAGCATTTCTTTGGCTGTTCTAGTTTCTATCCAACCAATTGCAAGTTTCTCTGCAGAAACTATTTTTTCTTCCAAATCACTTGGCAGCGCCTCCATAAGTTCTTGGTAATCTGTATGCACTAAACCATCTGCGATACCAAAATGTTTTGATGTGTTTATTCCAATTTTCTTAACAGGACGCTCCTTAATGATTTCTACCAAACGCTCCCATTGATTGGGTTGTTTTTCTTTATCCCAAGAAGAAGTAATGTTGGCACCTACATCATACCTGGCAACGGCAAGACGCTCTAGTGTATTTTGTGCTTTATTTCTATAAAAAACTAAAATGGTTCTTCTGCGTGCATTTAGCCAAGTTGCAGGAAGCATTGTACGCATCACAGGATCTTCGTTGTATTCTCTAGCAATCACAAGCCACATATCAATACCGGTGTCATCCATTAATTTTGGAAGAAGAGTATCAAATCTATCTTTTATAATTTCGTCACGCAGGGTAGCCCTATCTCGCTGTGGTAGAATTTGTGAATAGGCCACAGATACTGTTGCCAAAGACAAAATAAAAGAAAAAAGCAAAAGAGAAGAAATATGTTTCATGGGTCAAGTATTTATTTTTAAAAATACTATAAAACTACATTACACGTGATGCTAGAAGCATTTTAATTGTAGCCTTTTATTAAGTCTTTAATATTGTTGCGCTTTATTTTACCTGTTTCTGTTACCGGAAATTTAGAAAGCGTAAATATTTTTTTGGGCCTATGGTAGGATTCTAACTCAGAGATAACATTGCGGTACTCTGCTACCTGTTTGGGGTCCTCCAGTTCTAGAACTAAAATAAGCTGCTCACCCAATGCCTGGTCTTGCAAGGAGGAAACAATAAATGGAACTTTTATAAAATCACGTAGTAGTTGTTCAATTTTTTCTGGATGTAATTTAATTCCTCCACTATTAATTACATTGTCTACCCTGCCTAACCATTCAAAACTTTTTGAATCATGGAGGGTAACAACATCATTTGTAACAAGATGTGAGCTTCCTAAATTAGGAGCATCAATAATAAGGCAACCTCTGTGGTCTACATCAAAACTAACATTAGGTAAAGCTGTGTATGTATTGGTTTTATTTTCTCCATTTACCGGTCTTAGAGCAACATGTGTGATGGTTTCTGTCATGCCATAAGAAGCAAATACCTGTGTTGTTTTGGTTTGCAGTTTAGCTTCTAAATCTGGGTCTATGACACCACCACCAATAATGAGTTTTTTAATTTTGTCCAGTGCGTTTAAAGTATGGTATACTTGGTATGGAACCATAGCAGCAAAATCATAGGTATTATCATATTGGGTGATAGCATCCTTTTCTGGGGCCACTACATGCAAATCCCATCCCATGGTCAGGGCTCTTACTAACATCATTTTTCCTGCAATATATTTTGCTGACAAGCAAAGTAGTGCTGTGTTATTTGCACCTAGGTTAAAATACATTCCTGTAGCAAAAGCGCTTTGGACCATATCTGTTTTCAGCAATTTAATTTTCTTTGGAACACCTGTAGAGCCTGAGGTTTTAACTTTAACATGTGGTTTATCATTAAACCATTTTACAATAAATTTTGCAATTGCAACTTCATGCAAGGCTCCATTTTCCTTGAGCTGCTTGGCAAACAAAACAATCTCCTGAGAGGTTTCAAACTCAAGGCCATTAAATTTAAATGAAGGATGTAATTTTTGCAATGGTTCCAAAATAATGTATTTGTAATAGATATATCTAAAGGTTAGTTACACTAAAAATTTAAATATACTAAATACCCTTTGTACTAACTTTCCCAAAGAGTTTTTGACTCCAGTTATTCCAATTGTATTTTCTTGATAAGATTAATAAAATTATAGGATATAAAACCAAAACAGGTAAAATAACGTCTATTACAGTACTTGTACCTGCCTGTGTTGCAGTATATTTAAAAGCGGCATCTGTTTGCAGTGCAGACCAATCTGAGGTAACTATGGTCGCTGCCAATAGATTGTTTCCAAAATGAAAACCTAAGGCAAGTTCTATACCTTCATCCATTAAAGTCATAATACCTAACAATAATCCAGTACCAATATAAAATACCATAATCGTGTAGCCCATCTCTGCTACCTCAGGGTTGGCGCTATGAAAAACACCAAACAAAATCGAGGTAATCAATAATGGCATCCATCTATTTTTAAGCAGCACTCCTAAATGTTGCATCATATACCCCCTAAAAAGATATTCTTCAAGACCAATTTGAAACGGAAATAATAAAAGACTAATCACTATTAATATTCCAAATTTTACAGGATCAAGCTGCAGCACTACCTCTGAAGGATCATTATAGAAAGAAATGCCAAAAGAGACTAGGGTAATAAGTACAATAAGAGAAAAAGAAAAAAATACGCGAGACCAATCTACTTTTTTTCTGGATGTAGTGAGAGAAAGTATGCTTCGTTGGTGTAGTTTTTTAACAAGCAAAAATAATAGACCCAATAAAAAAGCAAAGGGTAGTAAATTAAATGCCAACCAAAAATTTTTGCTAGGTAATATCTCTAAAAGCTTCTGTTGTTCTTGAGCTAGATCTATACCGTCGCTAAAAAATAAAAAAAATACTAGGCTATATATAAATAAACCTGCGGTTAAAATAAAGGTAAGAATAAACATCCACGGCTCGTTTTTACCCCTGTAAGCTTGCTGTATATAATTCATAAACTAAAATTCCATTTTTTACTTGGGTTATAAAAAAGTGATCCTTTTGTTATTTGTAATCCAGAAGCAATATTATTTGTATACAAACTTCCTGTACCTAAACCCTGAGGCAATGTACTATTTTTTGTAAAGGTATACTGCGAAATTGCATTTAATCCTACATTACTCTCCAGTGCAGAGGTCACCCACCACCTCACATCATTTGCCTGAGATAACGCTATCCAGGAGTCACTCCCTTTAAAACCACCTATAAAACTTGGTTTTAAAATTATGTACTGAGGGTTAATGTGTTGAAGTAACTTCTCTTTATTTTTCTCAGAAAACACACCTATCAGCTCCTCATCTAAAGCTATATCTAGTGGACTTTTCTCACACAAATAGGCCATTTGATCCCACTGTTTAACGGCAATAGGCTGCTCTATTGAATGTAAATCTAACGCTGATAATTTTTTTAATTTCTCAAGGGCGTTTTTTGGAGTAAAAGCACCATTGGCATCAACTCTTATTTCTATTTCAGAGGCAGAAAATTCTTTTCTAATATTTTTTAAAAGAGATAGCTCTGTGTCAAAATCAATAGCACCAATTTTCATTTTAATACAACCAAAACCCTCGTTGAGCTTACTGGCAATTTGCTTACTCATAAAGGCCTTATCGCCCATCCATATCAAACCATTAATTGCAATTGAGGCTTCTCCCTTTGTAAAGGCAGAAGGATAAATTTGAAATGGATCATCAGATGCCAAAGATTTAAAAGCAATTTCAAGGCCCATTTGGATGGATGGAAACTCGGTTAATGCATTATACAAATGTTGCTCTCCAAGTTGAATGTTTGCACAAACCCATTGTAATGTTTGTTCAAAATCTGGGCGATCATCAATACTTAAACCCCTCAACATACCACACTCACCAATGCCAAAATTAGTATTAGTTTGTATGATAATAAACCAAGCCTCTTTTGTTTTTAAAATACCGCGAGAAGTACCGCTGGGTGTTTTAAACTCTAGAATATGTTTTTTATAATGTGCTTTCAAATGTTATAAAATAATAAATTTTTGCGCTTAATTTTGAAAAAAACTTGTGACAAAAAGCAATAGTGCAAATACAAAAGTACTAAGTGCTATTTTCTTAAGCTCAGGATCTAGCTTTTTTGGATCCTCGTTTTTAAAAACCTTCACCATGTTAATTAACAATGGAATAAAGGCAATAAGCGCAAAATAATACAGTGGTTTTGCTTGGCTAGCTACCAGATATAAAAAAGCAGAAATAAGGGAAGTAATTATTAAAACACTATGATACAACTTTACTCTTTTTGGACCCAAAACTACTGCTAATGTGTTTTTTTGAACCCTGGCATCTTGAATTCTATCTCTCATGTTGTTTAAATTTAAAACTGCTGTGCTCATACACCCAATAGCCACCGCAAGAAAGAAAACATAATTGCCTAAAGATTTTGAAAACAAAAAATAGCATCCAACAACACCTACAATTCCGAAAAACAAAAAAACAAACAAGTCACCCATGGCCCTATATCCGTAGGCGTTAGCGCCAACAGTGTATTTAACGGCGGCAATAATAGCTGCAATTCCTAGATTAAAAAAAATAAAAGAAAGCACCATATGCTCACCTCCAAAAGCGGTAAAAATTAATAATGATGCTAAAAACAGCGTAACTAATGCTGTTACTATCATACCATACTTTAACTCTTTTGCGGTCAACAATCCACTTTGTAAAGCGCGCTTTGGCCCAACTCTATCTTGGTTATCTGTACCTTTAATACCATCTCCATAATCATTAGCAAAATTTGACAACACCTGGAAACCAAGAGTAGTTCCTAAGGCAAGAACAAGAATTGGCAAAGAAAAAACTGCTGTCTTAACCGCCACGGCGCCTCCTGCCAATATCCCGGCTATAGAAAGTGGCAGGGTTCTTAGTCTTGCTGCAGAAATCCAAGCGCTTACTTTGTTCATTTGTAATTTAATTTTTGTAAAAATACAGCTTAAATATAAAATCATACCTACGTATTACCATTCAAATTTGTGTCTGTAAAAACCGAAATACCAAAAACTTTTTTATTTTTATATAAAAATTCAACACCACCATATTATGACATCTACCTACCACATTGGTTTATTTTTATTACGCTTTACTTTTAGTGCAATGATGCTGTCTCACGGCATCCCTAAACTTTTAAATCTCATACAAGGAGTTTTGATGAAGTCAGATCCAATCGGTATTGGGGTTTTAGCCTCAACAATTTTAGTTGTAATAGCGGAGGCTATTTGCCCAATGTTAATTATCATTGGATACAAAACACGTCTGGCTAGTATCCCCACAATTATTACCATGGGAGTTGCTGCATTTATTGTACATGGCGCAGACCCTATAGGCATGAAAGAAAAAGCGTTGTTATTTCTTTTTGCCTTTGTAGCTATTGCACTTTTGGGACCAGGAAAGCATAGCGTCGATAGAAAATAA
>Ga0206125_10001348_pt1 | contig 28804 bp, 30 predicted proteins | sample Helgoland_Spring_4_FD_148598 | JGI IMG/M metagenome (GOLD analysis project Ga0206125, IMG submission 148598) | Pelagic subsurface seawater microbial communities from Kabeltonne, Helgoland, North Sea - Helgoland_Spring_Bloom_20160331_1 | ecosystem: Environmental > Aquatic > Marine > Epipelagic ... | reverse complement strand
CATATCCGAGGATTGTGAGTTTATTCGCTGGTGTCGCAGAATCTCGAATAGGAATATTACAGGCCATATAACATGCAAATACGAAAGAGATTGCCAAAATTGTCAGTGCAATGGTCGATTGTTGGTACAGAATCGATAAAAACATACCCAAGAATAATAACGACACCAGTACAGAGACAATACGACAAGTTTTTTTGGTCACTTCCATATAAAAAAGTTGTATGCACGTTTATACACTGTTTTTTACAAGGGTCCATCAATTTAGATTAATCATGACACATACACACATCTAATATCGTAAAATGACCGTCCACGAAAGTTTCTGAACCACCAAACGTTGTGCAACGTTTACAAGTGTCACATATAAGCTGCGGAAGTTTTGATACTGTTTCATCCAATGCATCCGCTTTCATGTCTTCAAATCGTATCTGTACTAGTCTTTGGAATGGCATCTTTAGGTCCTAAAGTTTTAGGATTTTTCTGAAAAATTCCCCTGAAAAGTCAGACTGTTCTTCATTCCTGCTGAACATTTCTCTAAAGCTTTAGGATTTGCTGGAATCTGCTGAACATTTCTCTAAAGCTTTAGGAACAGAATTGAGGATTTTTGTGGTTGGCACCAAAGACTATTTATTTGAAATCCAAAATTGTAGAATGAATGTACCTAATACACCTGCAAATATTTCGACTTCAATACAAAATATAGTAACAGATTTGTTATCTTCGGAGTTTGCAGAGAGTAATGTTGATCTAAATGTCGATGTGATGGGTGTTCTTAATTATACCAGTGGTTATAAGCTTCGAATGACCTTTGTTGATAGTTTTTGTGATGATGATATCGTCGAATGGCGTGCAATTGTCCATAAAAATGGAGCGTGTTCTCTTAGAACCAAGGTGAATACCAGTTCTGGCCATATTGATTTGAATATTGAGTATAAAGGTGGACGTGGTTCATCATTGAATAAGCAATGGCTACTGAGAGCGGTTTCGTTGCTGGTCGCCAGTTGGTTTTACCAACAGTTGCATGCCCTGAATCAAGTTCGGTATCCGTTTCCAACCGTATAGTCCGTGTAAAAAATCCGGTGGCGCTGCAGGATTCTGAGACAGCTTTTATTGAAAAGACTTTGCATTATATTTCGGAGATTCGCGGTGCTGTTAAAACTGATTTGGTGTTGTCTACGAATACTCGTTATCCTACTCGCTACATTTTGATGATTCGCGGTCTTCCGTTAATGTCGTTGCAAGATTTTCAGAATATTCGTGATATGAATGATCATATCCGGTCTATTGTAGTGTGTATGTCGGACGAATCAGTCCGAATTGATGTTTGGCGTCAGGGAAAGCGATCAAAATGCAAGAGAAAACGTTTGAATAAGAAAGAGATTAATGCTTTGTATGATTTATCGTCCACGGATAATCGCGATCGTAAATGTTTACAGATGTTATTATTGCGTTTAAATACGATGGAAGATATTGAGTGTCAGTTTGACATGCGCATTGACACTTCGACACCAGAGTTTTACATTTTAGACTTGCATATTATGGATGCTGTCAGTTTGGGACCGTTAGAAATGGTATTGCACGAATGTCGTTCATTTTGCACAGAATTTGAATTTGATTTTCCTCATCAACGGTTGAGGGCCAAATGTTTGCGTTTGGCTGCTCCGTTAAAGCGTCGTACTTTAATATTAAAACGTAGTTAAACATATGTGTTTTTTATGTGTGTGATTGTGATTTGTGTAATTTGTATGAGATGACTTCTTCTGGTTCTTTTATGAAAGAGGACACTGCGATCCTTCCGTCTCGACTTCTCATTGTCAAACCACCTATGCCATTTGAAATGTTTGGTCTTGGTCAGTTGTTTCGTCCGTATGATTTATGGGCCTATGTCAAGTGTGATGATGACCATGTACCTGTACGGAATGGTGCGGGTTACCGACTGAGTGCTGTTGCATCGTGTTTGGTACCTGCTCAAGATTCTGTTCTGATTCGTACTGGTGTTTCAGTCCGATTACCGTCTAGTCATTATGGTAAGATTGAGGGTTGTTCACACCTAGGACTGTCCCATTCCTTGGTTCCGTTTGGGGGCATTATTGATGAGAATTATTGTGACGAGATAACGGTGAAATTGTTTAACCATGCCACTACCAACTTTGTGGTTCATCGTAATGATTGTATTGCGCAATTGATTATCCATAAATATGCTTGTCCATCATTTCATCGAGTCGATGACTTGAGCAATTTGTGTTCTGCCGTTGGTGTTGGATCTATTGGTGTGAGTATTTAGGTTGAGATTGAAGTAGGAACCATGTACCGTTCAAATTATAAATCTTTTTTTCGTTGCCATACCTTGGTTGAGTCTGTGAATTATTCTCTCAATCCCGAAGTGTCTAAAGCTGATTTATTTCTCTATTTGTTGGATACTTATGATATTTTGTTGTCTCATGCAGATGGTTCAATGATTTTTGACGAGGATGATGACCAACCTTATTTGAGATTGGCTAATAAATTGGAGAAGTATGCCTTTCAATGTTGGGATGCACTGTTTGAACGAATTCCTGGACAATTGAAGGGGTGGTGCGAGGGAATGTTTGTATATGTCTGCATCTCTATGTGTCGCTTTCTTGCTTCGAAACCAGGATGTACGGTCATTCCTTCTGAAACTCGCGAATGGATGAAGACACATGCTTTAAGATCTCACACCTCCTACGATACGTCTACTTGGACAATATCGGATCTGCTGAATGCTTTGGACGTATTGGAACAGCGTTGGTATGGTTTTAAACAGTTAGAACATCACGTTATGATTTATTTGGACGCAATGGAGTTTCGTGCGGCTTGGTTTATTGCCCATACTGCTCCGGAACAGACTTTTGACATTCGAAAGCGTCGTATTAAGATCTCTGAACAACAGTATCAGATCCACCCTGCAATGTTATATGAGTATTATGTCCGTTTCGTTTCTATTCGTCGGTCTTTTGCTCAGGTGGTGATGTTTGATACTGTCCCTGCTGTCAAGAATATGCCTGAGACCCGCTGGAGAGATTTTTTGGAAACTGAGAATCGTCATTTAGGGATTCGTAAATTCCGAGATCGTGTTGCAGACTTGACTTGGGAAAATTTAATCCGTCTGACGGATAGTTGTCGTGTTTCGTATGATTGTCGTGGTTCTCGTGTTTCGTCCTATCAATCTGTTGCTGCGAACCGACCTTTGGCATTGCTGGATCAGTTGAATCATATAACCTCCTATGCCAAACCCCCTGAAGTCCATGCCTGTCGTTTTGTATATAATGGTCTCCATCTTCAAATGGTGCATGCCCATTTTATGTCCACCTATTCGGTCTCGTTTAAAGATTTTTTCTTTTGTTCGGCGGAAAAGTCTTGGAAACATCGTTCGAAAATGCCTTTCTTACCAGTTCCTATTGTCATCGAAAGGAGACATCGGTATGATGTGATGCACCGTGGTGTGGTCCATTTAGTACCGACTGGTACATTCGGAGAGGCGTTTCAATTGTGGTTATTAATTGTCCGGCGAGACTATCGTGGAATTTTGTATGGATCGATGGATTTTGGACGACTTTGTCGTCTAATGTTTGACCCACCAGAAGCTGCTCAATCAAGGGCATTGACCGAAGGATCTGTAGCCTATCAATGGGAAGTATAAAGGTATTCGCAATTTATCTCGAGATGCCAACAATTCGATATATTGGAGGATATACCCTGGGAAAATCAAAGGTTGAGGAACCGTCCTGTCCAAACCCACAAGAAACAGAAGAATCGGAAGAGGAGGTCGTCGAAAGACTGGAACAAACATTCCCCGTTGCTTGCAAACAAATACATGTTGTCCGTCAACAACAAGATGATTTAACGTGTGGACTTCGTTGTCTTCAGAACTTATATGGTGAATGGTTTGTCGATAAAGAAGAAATGGACGTCATTGCACGTCAATTACAGGATCATTCTTACGGTATCGAGTTATTCAATCAGAACTTGGGATTTTATGCGATGGAAGTCTTAGAAGCAGCCCTTCAGAAAAAAGGGAAATATATTCAACGCATTGATATTAATAAAATTTCTCCAGAGTATTACATCCCTATAGTCAGCTGTAACCCCACCTTTACTGGTTACATTGTCACACTTGGCACTGGTACATTAAAGCACTATGTCGCCATTCGTTTTTCTGGCTCATACAGGAAAATAGACTCGATGCCTGGCGTGGACCCTTGTCAAATCAATGTGGATCGTCTGTTGAAACGTCGAGATGACGGTCTAGTTTATTGTAGTGACCATTCCAAAGAACCAGTTGTTGCTGTGTCGGCCGTTGGTGGGTCTCCATTTGTTGAGTATAATATACTTCATTCGAGTTGGTCTGATGGAAAACCGGACCCGACTACCTACAAAAATGCAATCACGCGTACGCTGGATTGTTTCGGTACCAAATGTAACAAACTAACGTCTGAAGAGAAAGATTGGTGGCGTAAATGGCAGCAAAGTCGCATCATTCCTTCAGCGGGTATCCTTTCAAAATTGGATGTTTTCCTGAGAACATCTTTATCTATGGAAAGAGATGTGATTATTCATTACAAAGACCAGAGAACGATCATTCGATGCGAACATTTGGAAGGACTACTTGAAAATTTAAAGACAGTGGGATGGATTCAACCCGGTCGACCATACATATTTGTGCAGAATCAGTCAGTGTGTTATAATTCTGATCAACCAGAAGTCAATACCATTGATTGGTTCGAAACTATTACGATGGCCCATGAGACACATCCACAGATTGGAGGGTTTTACACCTTTCATAGTTCTGTCTTGGGTGTTTGCACTGGAAAACAAGAGGATTCTTATTCTGTTCGTGACAAGTATGGGCGCGATCATGTGTTATTGAAAAAAACGGTTAGTAATATTGTTCTGCAACAGAATATTAAGAAATAAATTTGTATTTTTCTTTGATATTCCAAAATAGATATTTGGAAACTTGTTGTCTTTTGAGAAGTGTTTGTCTACAGACAGGGCACTTTCCTTTTGTTCTTTCGTGAAATCCCTCTAAACAGGGCAGATGTCCGACCCGAGTTGTACAGTGACACTGTAAAACCAGATATGGTTGATTCAAATCAAAGGAGGTCAGACATTCTCTGCACTGTGGTTTTGTATTGGCAACTCGTCTTTGTTTTTTTTTGGGGGGTTTGTTCGCTTCTATTTGTATCATGTCGATCATCTCTGTTGAAAAGGTAATTGTCGAGGCATGGCTGTTAAACCAGAGTAGTCGAGACCGGGTTAATTTTTTGGAGGCAGTCGTCGCACTACTCTGAATTGCACCCAAAAATGCATCATAGCATTGGCGCGCAGACGGATCCAACAGAATAGCAGCACAAGACTTCAAATAGATCTCTCCCTCCGCGTGGAGACGCTGCGCACTCACAGATGCTTCTGCCGGGGACAATGTCTGCTTGAGCGTATTTGTGACAGCAGCAAGTGTCCATTCTTCACAATACGTTCGACATCTTTTTAGTATTTCAAGTGGACATGAAGTTGCCTGTAATCCAAACAGGGAATACACAGACATATGCATCTTTTACTGGTTACGATACTAGGATGTCCCTGTATCAGATCCCTTTACAATCTTGAAGATTTATTCAATTAAGTAAGACTTATGTTAAAAGTATATAAAAGGACATTTGATGTCATCATAAAAATGGAGCGTTATATTGAGATGGGTTTTGGAGAGGCAGAGGCAGAGGCAGCCATACAACGTTATGGGGACAATTTACATGGCGGTTGTCACTGGCTTATGACACGCGGTTCGATGGGTTCTGTCCCCAAGCGATTAAAAACTTCCAATGCCTCTGAACCACGTACTTATTTGGGATCAACTATTCGGATTGAAGGTGTGAAATTTATAGTCGATGCCTTTGATGAAAAACATGCCTTAATTAGAATTCGTCAAGACATGACACATCAAATAAAGTGGGAACATATTGGTGATGGAAGGATCGAATGGGTACAAACCCAACACAACCAAACAGTGTCTTCGCATCCACAGTATGCCTGGAAACGTCAGGTTGGGTCGATCTACTTGAACATCGACTATATTAACGAAGAACATCGTGCCAAAGTGACCAAACAGAATGCACTTGCCATGTTTATTCAATATGGCTTTATTCAACCCATACTGAAGCCAGGCAGTGATTATCATGTGCTCAAGGCAATGGCTTCCTTCACCATCGAACATGTTCATGAACCAAGTGGTCACACACCAAACAAAACTTGTTATGCCAGCGACATTCACCGTTTTAGAGTGGAATTAATGACATATTTCCATGCAATTTGTGATATATACAGTTGTCCTCATGAGGAATTTGAGGAGCTACTGTACAGCTCCGATTTCGATGATCTCTTATCCAAATTTCCATCAGACATCCGAGAAAAGATGGCAACGTTAATGCAGCGATGGAAAGTTCCACGTCCATATATGAAAAGGAAAAAAAAAGAATGGCAAGAAAAATGTCTGCCCATTGTACTCTTTGAATGTGAACGAATAGAATCAAACGTGGCGCATTTTACAGTCAACTTTCATTCCATGACATTTGTAAGGATAGCACATTACAGACCAACTGTCCATACTCAATACCAACGTCTGTTCGCCTACTTGTGGACAACGAATCTTTGGGAAAAGAGTCCAACACCAATCTCTCCCGCATATTTGAAGTCAATACTACAAGATTCTCAAAAGAAACATTTACCTGCACACACACCAGACGAACGTTTTGTTTCTGAGTTGCTACCATATCAAAAGCAATGTTTAAGTTGGCTTCTGAAACGCGAGGCACAACAATCAACCTCCGCATGGGGATGGACAAGGCATCAACTTTTAGATGGATTTGTATTCTACACTTCTGTCTTTGGACATCTATCCTTAAATGCTCCCAACAACCAAATTCACGGAGGACTCTTAGCACAAGATGTTGGCATGGGGAAAACAGTCGAAATGTTAGCCCTGATTGCCACAAAGAGAAGTACAGGACCAACGTTAGTAGTGGTTCCCACTACTATGCTGGGCCAATGGCAAGGGGAAGCTTCAAAACATACACCTTCATTGTCAGTGGTGAAATTTCATGGTGCACGACGACCAAAGGACATGGATATATTAAGGAACTCAGACATAGTCTTGACAACTTATCGTGTGGTCGTTAACGAAACATCCCAACATGTTCCCACCATTGGTGCAGTCAAATGGGGGCGAATCATTCTCGACGAATCACATGAAATGAAAACCATGAGACATGCCACCACCAAGGCAGTAAACAAACTATTTGCACCGTTGAAATGGTGTGTCTCCGCGACACCTTGGCCAAAAGGAATTCAATCAGTAGCATCTATGTTATCATTCCTGCGAGTTTCTCCCTTTGCTACAGTACCTGTCGATGGACCAACTTCAACTATACAACATTTAATAAGATATGGATTTTCCACACAGTCACCCATATTTCACAACATTGTGACAGAGGCGACTTTCTGGCAAAAGAAAAGACACGTCAGACTCCGAATACCACCCATCACCGAAAGGCAGCTTGTCGTCCAAAATGACTACAAAAACATATATACACATCTATTGGAAGTGATCAAGGCCAAAATTACATCAGACAATGCAGATCCAAGCATAAACGGTCGGACAAGGATTTTACACTATTCGAGATGGTTGAGATTGGCCGCAACACATCCATTGTTAAACCGTCTGTCGGATTATGGAGTTCCATCAGATGAACAACACATCCATTCAGAGTCCAGAGAAATAGATTCTTTTCTAGAAACTCTCGGAACTGCAAACTACGACCAAGCGCTACGAGATGTGATCGAGTCCTGGCGGAGTGGACAAGAAAAGTGTTCCATCTGTATGGATGCCATGGACCGACCAACACTAACACCATGTCATCATTTATTTTGTTTTGAATGCATCCATTCTGCCTACCAACATGACACTCTTCATCGATGTCCTCTATGCAGAAAAGAGGCTGGACGTCAACCACTCGAAGAATTAAAACTCCAAGACAATATGGTAGTCGAAACATCAGAGGAAGCGACAGATTGTTATCTGAACGATTTACAAGGGAGGCAAGTCAAAATGCCAAAAGAGATGTATACCGACATTACAAGTACAACAAACACCACAGGAAGTAAACTACAGACCGTTGTCGACATGGTTCAACAATCTACAGAAAAATTCATTGTATTCACACAATTTCATTCTGTCATGAAACTGCTATGCAAAACACTTGATAACAGTAAAATACCTTTCGCATCTATAGAGGGAAAGATGTCGCCGAAAAAAAGATCAACCGCCATCTCACTCTTTCAAACAGATACTGAAACTCGAGTCTTTGTTATCACAACCAGAACAGCTTCAGTAGGAATTACATTAACAGCTGGGTCACAAATAATATTTTTAGAACCAGACGTGCCATCAACAGTCCGAAAACAAGCCATTGGTCGTGCATGGAGAATTGGACAGGAAAGGCCAATTGTTGTCACAACTCTAAAAACAGAATCTACTATTGATACAATCGATACAAAGAATATACACTCTTATATCACAGGACAAATAACAATATAAAGTATATATATATTTGAATCTCTATTACACATGTCTACTCTTTCAAAAGAAGGTGTCAAACTATTCTTAAACGGTATAAAAACATTCAATCATTCCAATCGCATGCGAAAGTTTGTCTGGAAACTGTTCCACACCGATTACGACGACAGACTCGCCTCTGTCGTGGCTCTTTGTCGCAAATCAAGCCAAGCCCTGGCAGCAGAATTTCATTCAGATACAATTACAGACAAATTAGAAGCAGCCATCGACCATACTGTGAAACTTATACTCACCAGAGACAAGAAAAAAATTAAAAAAAAACAAGTCAGCAAAAACGCAAAGTTTTTTGTCGACGTCATGAAACAAGCATTCAAAACACAAGACTTTCAAACCGCACATCTTATGCTATTCGCACTCACACACACAGTCATACAAAAAATACAACCAAAAATGCAAAAATGGGCACATGAACATATCAACCACGTGCGGCACGAACTTGGAAGTCCAACATACCAAAAACACATTCGTTTTTGGAAAAACGTTCGGTCAGACACACCTTTGCCATCACTCTTTGCATTCCACCATTTCATACAACGCTCTCTCTGGCAAGGTAACACTTACGAGGCACAAGAAGCCACAGACATGATCGAAATCTTTCAGTTTTTGGAACATACCAGTTACTTGCCCATCTACAATCAACAAAAAATAACAAAATTTCAAATAGAACAAATCGCCAACCAAATTCGATAACAAAAACCCAACAAGATACCGCTGACGGACAATACCCTTCCAAAAAAAATCGCCAATTTCTCTAAAGCTTTAGGACAATTTCCGGCAAAAAATCTCGCTAATGTACCTGGCTACAATTTCTGTGAATTTTTTGCCAAATATTTCTCTAAAGCTTTAGGACAATTTCTGTGAATTTTTTGGCAACTATTTCTCTAAAAATCTCGCTAAAGCTTTAGGACAATTTCTGTGAATTTTTTGCCAAATGTACCGCTTTAGGACAATTTCTGGAAAAATCTCGCTAATGTACCGCTTTAGGACAATTTCTGTGAATTTTTTGCCAAATATTTCTCTAAAGCTTTAGGACAATTTCCGGCAAAAATCTCGCTAATATTCCTCTAAAGCTTTAGGACAATTTCTGTGAATTTTTTGCCAAATATTTCTCTAAAGCTTTAGGACAATTTCTGTGAATTTTTTGGCAACTGTACCTGGCTACAATTTCTTTGAATTTTTTGCCAAATATTTCTCTAAAGCTTTAGGACAATACCTTCCGAAAATCTCGCTAATATTCCTCTAAAGCTTTAGGACAATTTCTGTGAATTTTTTGCCAACTGTACCTGGCTACAATTTCTTTGAATTTTTTGCCAAATGTACCGCTTTAGGACAATACTTCCGAAAAATCTCGCTAATATTCCTCTAAAGCTTTAGGACAATTTCTGTGAATTTTTTGGCAACTGTACCTGGCTACAATTTCTTTGAATTTTTTGCCAAATGTACCGCTTTAGGACAATACTTCCGAAAAATCTCGCTAATATTCCTCTAAAGCTTTAGGACAATTTCTGTGAATTTTTTGCCAAATATTTCTCTAAAGCTTTAGGACAATTTCCGGCAAAAATCTCGACGAACTTTTCTCTAAAGCTTTAGGACAATTTACGGCAAAAATCTCGACGAACTTTTCTCTAAAGCTTTAGGACAATTTCTGTGAATTTTTTGGCAATATTTCTCTAAAGCTTTAGGACAATTTACGGCAAAAATCTCGCTAATATTCCTCTAAAGCTTTAGGACAATTTCTGTGAATTTTTTGGCAACTGTACCTGGCTACAATTTCTGTGATTTTTTTGCCAAATATTTCTCTAAAGCCTTAGGATTTGAAACAAAACACTGTCTTGGATTTTCCCTGAATAGTTTATGTATATGATTCTTTTTTTTTAGTATAGAGAATAACAAGAAAAAAATGATGATTGCAAAATCCTCTGAACCCACCTTGCAGGAAGCTTTTGCCAATGGCTGCACCCTTTCTGCGTTTCAATGTTGTAAAGTCCTCCGTTTCGATGGTGGTGGCAATTTTGTTGTTCTTCAAGGTGACATTGAAGGGAAGACAGCTTTAATCCAACTCAAGCAAAGAGCAGCATGTGACTCTAGAGAAGAGTTTGTGGCAAGTCTCGGTGACTTCCAGCTCAATCTGACCAACTACAGTGGTGCTGAGTACTCTAACTACCTGGGTGCTGGACTTGGGGCAACATTTGACATTGAAGTTATTTGTCCTGCGAGTGAGAGACAAATTCAAAGAAAAACACCCTCTGAAAAGTTATTAGTAGAGGAAACAAGCGAAATCTACTTTAAAACGGTCCGCGAATTTTCAGAAGATCAGTCCTTACGTATAGGTTGGCTGGATGCTGTTGTTAATTTGGAGACAGAATTGGAAAGAAATTTATTCCATAATGACAGATTTGTTATTAATGTTGATACAAAATGGACGACACATCCAGAAATGACCACAGATGACAGTGTACGTGAAAGCTGGTATGGGCAACAATGGACAGACGGGTTGTATTTGTTGGCCATTGTCAAAGATCCTGTGCTCAAAAGTATCCGTGACTTAAAAGGGGAGCAAGGGGCCTTGTTGTGTGAAGAAATGAGGGATGAATTGCGCACGATCGCGGAAACTATGTATGGTGTCAATCCGTCGCAATTAAGAATAATGTTTCATTACCATCCACAATTTTATCGCTTACATGCGCACTGTGTTCGAATCAATGCCATTAACCCTGGATCAGAAACGGAACGTGCCCACTTATTAACTACGGTTGCGAATAATTTAAGAATGAACGAAGATTATTACAGTTTGTGTACATTGAGTTATAGTGTGCGAGTTGGCGAGCGTTTACACCGGCTCTTAGAGGCTAATAACGGCGAAGGGTTTGTAAAAAATAAATACTCTTAGTATAATAGCATATGATATGAATATGTTTAATTTGAATAATAAGTCTTTTAAATGATAAATCGCTTAATGTCTCGTCCTGCTGTAATTCCCCATGATTTGAAAGAAAATTTCCATAACAAAAGATGTTGCATTGATGTTCGAAATGGCACAGTACATGCTATGAAAATCAATACTAATAACCGCAAGTGGCAGAATAAGATCGACCTCCACCAAGCAATCGTCGCTATGAATCCGAAGACCCGTCGTGAGAATCGCCTTGTTTTGCATCAAAAGGCGCCTTTTCATATGCTCTCGTTCGGTTGCGGTGCTGATACTAAATATTGGGGTCGGTATGTTTGTCGTGTAGTGTCCTCGAAACGGTCTGGATCGATTTCCTTCCATTTGGAGTATGTCGACGATGGTCTGTTGGATCGTTGTTTACCAGTTGGCGAGCGCAACACGTCTCGTAGTTATTTGGAACGCCAGTGGGACCAAGCATTTAAGGTTGCGGGTACGGTTAATATCTATGAGCCAGCAACTATGACGCTCCCGTCGTGTTTAACTTTTCCTAATGGTAAGGAATATTCGCCTGATGTTTGGTGTCCAGGATCGGGTACGTTTATTGAAATCAAGGGTCCGCCGCCTACGGAGGAGGAATTTGAAAAATGTCGTTTGACCCGTGCACTTGGATTTAAAATCCAGATGTTTCATGGTGCCCCTGATGGTTTTGATTGTTACGAGTGGACACGTGACGGAGAGCGTTCAATGCGTACTTATGCCTCTTATTACAGATATTTACATCCTAAGAAAAGTCGCAAGCGTCGTCGTCTTTATAATGCAGGATCACTATAAATTGATTGTCATATGCTTGTTGATGCCTTTAAAATGTGTACATTGTGGAATTCGTCGAGATTACTATCCAACACGTGAGAACGCAATGCGTCAAAATTGCAGGGTGTCTGATAGTGGTTATCATCTTTTTCAAACTTTCGTTTGTTGTTGGTTCAAAAGAAGTTCCACTTCTTCGCACCAACAATTATTGGAACGTCGTTCGAAAAAACGCCCGGCGACTATATAAGATGACATTTTGTGTGGAGATGTCGGCCATCAAAACACACGAAATGTACAAGGTTATAGATGGGGGTGAGATCATGTATGAAGCTGACGGTCAAGAACATGCTTTAAAAGTGACAACGTTGGTAGTTGAAAGACAAAGACCAAATATCTGCCAAATTTTGACCGAAAAGGAGAATGTGGGGTCAATGGCAAGGAAAACCAAATGTTTCCAGGCCTCTATTGATACAATTACACCATCTGACTCCTGCACAGAGTTTTCAGTGAATACAAAACTCTATCATAATTTTTATAATTTACAATTAAAGACAGTGCGTTCAGAGTCATCAGAATGTACAATTAGTTAAAAATGGATTTTTATTTATTCATATAAAGTATTCTGATGTTATTTCTACTAGATGCGTATCTTTTGGATCTGTGCACTTTTTCAATTTGTTACAATGGCTGAGTGGCCCCCAACTAATTGTCCTTATCCTGCTAAGATCAAAGATTCTTCTGTTATCTTGACATCTACCACAAATAAAGAAGCACAGTGTGAGATTCAAGATCCATTTTCAGGACCACTGTATGTCAAATTCAGCAGAATTTATCAGTTGACCGAAGACTCTGCCTCATCACTTTCGTTTGATTTTTTATTTCAAGGTGAAAAAACATTCTCGTTGGAACTCAGTAAAAACCGTTTACAGGTGATTCCACATGTCGACATGAATGTCAACAAGGATGCATGTGTGGCAGTCCTTGCTCATAGCAAGTCTGATTGGTTCAATTGGATGCGTGTCGAAGTCGATCGATTAAATTCGAAAGGTCGTACTTTTGTGGCAGTGGATTTGTGGTCACCGGAAAAGAATACATTTCAATCATGTGTCCGTTTTGAGATGGATGTCGCGGATTCAACGTTCAGACTTCGGTTGCGTGGCTATACAACATCTAATGTTCGCCAGGAAGTTCATGAAATAACTGACACAATGCCTGAAACCTTTTCCGATGTCTCAGATCGTCTCGAAGTGCTCGAAGCCAAAGTCCAGCGTCTTCATACGACTCTGAACCGTTACATGGGTTATCATGACGATCATGCAAGAATAACGTCTGATAGACATTTTAAATTAGACCAACAAATTACTACAGCAAAGAATGGTTTCCAAAGTCAGACAACCTCACATTTGCTGACATATTTATTCATCATCACGATCTTGTTAATCGGTACATGCTGGTGGACCACATATAAAATAAAACAGGCAAATCGTGTTCATGTTTTGTGAATCCATATATTTTACCCTTATGTGTGTATTTAATATTGAATGGATATAATCATCAAAAAAAAAATGTCTTATACTTACGAACCATCTAAATCTTCTTTGCGTGCCGATACTGTGGTCGAGTTTGTCAGTCGTTCTTTGTTGGATTTCAAAATGAATGAGATTCCAGGCATGGGACCTGCTTCGATTGCAAAGTTTGGAGATCATGGAATTTACACGCCTGCTCAGATTGTTGCTAAATTTTTGTCTTATGTTGATTCGCACGACACTACTGGGCAACAGGTCTGTGAATCCTTTTACAATTGGGCTAATCCAATCATGGGAAAGGCAAATACACATAATCTAACCTTTGCTATTGCAAATTACTGCGGTGAACACGGACTTTTTAGTTTGGATGATTGAAAAAGTAGATAAAGGGCTGTCCAAAACAGTCCGACAGCCCCTAACCAATATAAATACTTACTATTGAGAATGGTACCGAGTGTCAGTAATGTACCACCAAATACAATGAATAAAAACATGACGATTGCTTTTTTATTTGTTTCGTGTATCGGTGACATTTGCTCCCCTGATTTGAGTTGGTGAATGGCAATAGACGCTGATCTCAACACCCTTCTTGAACGACCATCAAACCGGACCGACATTCTCTGTAAATATAACACTTTAATACCTTTTTTTTTCACATAATTTCAGAACATTCGAAAAAATATCGTCAATTCATTTTGAAACCAAAAACAAAATGGAGAGTCAAATGGAATCAATGTCTCAAACCGAATTCGACGAACTCAAACTTGCGTACCAGGGCGCTTTGCCTGCCATCGATGCGCTTAAACAACAACTCAAGTCACTGAGCAAAGAACAAAAGTCGCGCCTGGGACAAATTCATGCGTATATGCGCGAAAATAATCTGATGTCTGCTGACATTGGTGGTTTGACGATTGAACGTGAAGAAAAAACGACCGTTTCTGTTTCGATGAAGACGCTCGAAGAAGTCATTGACAATCCCGCTGATTTAGAACAGTATAAGCGCGATCATACTACAACGAAGGAAGTGATTAAAGTTCGCAAGCCAAAACGTCAGCGCACATCCGACGAATAAACGAAATAGTAATATAAACATACACTCAATAAAAGAATATATTTTGATGAAACGACGACGATGTACAACATGTAAACATACGATGAAAGGACATCGAAAAAAACACTGCACTGGAATAAAAGTCATGGTTCTTCCGTCCGGACACAAATATGTCGGAAATATCTACGATGGAAAACCATCCGGCTTCGGCATCTCAGAAGATGAACACTCCACCCACGAAGGTATGTTTCTCAACGGAAAAAAACACGGCTACGGAACAGAAACCTTTGCTTCTGGACGACAATACATTGGACTTTGGTCCGAGGATCTTTTCCACGGAAAAGGCGTGCTTTACATGGACAATGGATCCACCTACGAAGGTGAATTTAATATGGGAACCTACCATGGATATGGACAACTCACTCAGAATGATTCATCATACAAAGGCCAGTGGCATCATGGGACCTATCACGGACAAGGGACACACACGTCAGCACGCGGAACTTTCAAAGGAGAATTCTATTTTAATACAAGATGTGGACAAGGGATATTCACAGATAATGAAGGCAATATATATGATGGGTCCTGGCACCAAGGACATCGTGAAGGTAAGGGTGTGTCTACGACTGCTGCTAGTACTTACACTGGTTCGTGGAAAAACAATGTGTACTCTGGATATGGTGTTTTGGTTTCAAGGGAGCATGGAAAATATGTGGGTCACTTTAAAGGGGGAAAAAGACATCGACATGGGACCCAGACTTGGATCGACGGTACAACCTATGAAGGAGGCTGGATCAGAGGAAAACAAACCGGCCATGGGACTCAAACTTGGCCTGATGGCTCCTCCTATTGCGGATTTTGGCTGAAGGATCAATTTAATGGCCGGGGGATTTTAACGGAAGTTGGCCAGTCCTCGTTTCGAGGAGAGTGGGACTCTGGCCAACGTGAAGGTACCTTTGTAGAGACAAAGCCTAACGGCTCTATTTCTATTGGTCCGTGGACGAATGATGTCAGACATGGAACGTTTGTCGAGAATGATCAGCGTGAATTGTATGTCTGGGGTTCGAAAGTGTCGTTCAAGTCGCGTAAGTACGCCGAAAAAGCTTGTAAAAAAATGACCAGAGCTCATGACTACGAAGGAGCAAAGGCCATTCTTCAGCACGTTCCATCGCTCATTACATGGAATTTTTTTTTCAAATACGATAAAAGAGGAATTAATCTAGACATCATGGACAAAAACGACATCATTGACATACTACAAAAATATGCACACAAACTCTTTCAAGCAAAAAGATATTTGTTTTTAGAGAATCTCTATCGACTTTGTCCAGAGGGAGCTTTAGAAGTGGTACACAACGAAGCAGAAGAACTGTTTGATGCACTGTCCAAAGAATTTGTACCCAATCCATGGATTGTTCGAGATCAGTCTTATTCAAGAGAAACCAAGAACAAACTATTAGACGGGTTGTTCTTAGGAGAAATGGGCCGATGTCCACCCAAGGACCCCTTTACCCGTCAACCTCTGTACGAAAAGGACGGTCAATATCTGGTGAAACAACCAGAAAAGGCCAAAAATATTTATACCAGATTCATGAAAGCTGTTGGTGTCAAGACCAACATTCGAGAGATTGCAAGATCATTTGATGTCCAAGACTTTGAGGAATTGCTACGCAATGCTCGAGAAGCCAATGACAGAGACACTATTAAACGTATCATGAAAGAACGTAATGAATATATAATACAACATCTGTAATACAATATATAAAAAAGTCACTATAAATAAGTAGCGTTGATTGTATATGGAACCATTTACGGACCTGATCAAGACACAACACTTAAACCACCACGGATCAAATCCACACCAGAAGAACAACGACAATCGAAACAAAAATTCGATATCCTATATGCCAGTTTACATTTACTTGTTAAATGGACTGGCAACCCAGACAGCTCGATGATCGACCAGTGGATGAAGGAAATAGACCAAACAAGAACAACCGTGCAAGTCCGCAAGGGCAGAGCACCGGAAGAAATCTTACATGCAACCAAAGAACATATAATTCATGAATGTCAAAAGTTGATCAGACAATTAGCAGAGAAAGAAGATAATATAACGGTTAAAGGCGATAAAAGTACGGGCACTTTGATCATTCAATACAAAAGAACCTTTGAAGATGATCATGAGTTGGTCAGTCTGTATTGGGTCCGATCATTATTAAAATACCTCCTGCCGATTAAATTTTAATTCTGATTTTTAGAAAAGTCATTTCTAAGGATTGTCACTATAAATACAGAATGTTTCGAGTAAATGTCTACCTCTGGTTTAGCCACTGCTATCACATATTTATCAGTTTTAAGTGGCCTTTGTGTTTCTGCAGCCTATGCAACCACATTTTTCCTGACACCTTACAATGATTTGTATCTCACTGGTCAATCAGGTTACGACGATACAGATGTACCCTATACTTTGGCCATTGTGGAATGTGTCATTGCAGGTTCAACCTTTATGATTGGCGTTATTGCATTTACCCGTAAGCCCGCTCGTCGCGCTGTCCTTGTCGCGTTGTTTTTTTTTATAGTTGCATTTATTATGTCGGGCACTTTTGCAGGTATTCGTGCTTGGAACTTGGGCATCATCGGCGATGATATGGAACGCACTTGTTCAGACGCAAGTTTATCTGGTTGTCCAACGACTCGTTTCGAAGCTGTCCATAAACGTGATATCATGTTTTCTTCCCCCTTTGGTGGGGAATGTTCCTTTTGGTTTTGGGGACCATCGATGAAAGCTCGCTATGAAGGTCAGGCCAAGCTTGACAGCGGCGAAATCGCGAACGATGCCTGTGGAGGATGGGCACAAACTGATGGAAGACTATGTGATCAAACGGTTGAGACATATATGGATTTTTCGAAACCAAGTAGTTATGGCTGGAGAGACGATCACGAGGATATCACTGCCCTTTTATCCGATACTACCGGAGCCGTTACCATTAAGAAAAGGCATAATATGGAGATTGTGTATCAATTACAACAGACAGTGACCTCCATTCCCACGTCAGAGCGGTACAGTTCTCAACCGACGATTACTTATTGTTGGTATTGGGGCTGTTCGGAGGTATGTACGAAGGATCGTTATTGGGTGAATCGTTGGTGGTTGAATTGTTCGTTGTTACTGACGTTGGTGAACATTGTGAATGTTATTTTGACTGCGATTATTTGGAGGAGGTTCTCGGAGGAGAAAGAAGAGCCTGCTTTGCCGGTGGTAGAGGTGACCACCATCGAAAAATACATTTCTAAACAAGGCAGACGTCGACGACTGCAGAATCCAGATGGACTCTTATTTTGACTATAAAGCACAGACATAGTGAAAAAAGATGAGTCGTGAACTCCCAAATAAGTTAGTGACGATGCGCGCAGAAATCGAAGGTCGTTCATACCGCATGGTCTCTTTTTTTCATGCTCATCCCTCTGAGATTCCAGAGGATCAATGGACAGTTTTTGAACATGACGGGAATAAATTTATTGTGGATAAAGTAACGTTATCGGTTATGGCAGAATGCGAATGTGAGTTTTTGACGCGTGCGGTTGATTCAGCCTCTGACGAACCTGCTATTGTGACAGTTAAGATGCAAGTAGTCGCGACCGAGAAAACTGACGCGGTCGATTCTGTCAGTAGAATAGATTAAAAAATAAACGTATAAAGCGTCGAATAAAACCAAGATATGTCCTTGTCTTTAAAAGAATCTTGTCAACTGTTCGAGAAATATTGCCGAAGAAACAAAGACACCCCCACTTTTCAAGACTTTAACTCCAAACATTTCACATGTTTACCGAGCTGTGAGACAATCTTTGAAGAATATAAGAAGGGAATTGTTGCAGCAAGGCGCGCTACCGGTCTTCCAGTGACACGTCGGCTGCCAAGCCTGTTCAAAAAATTGAATGAATATCAGACCATTGGCACAGACAACATGTCTTACACAAAGTCCGTCCAAATACAACCACAAGTGGTTGCTCACACATCCGGAGTACCCGGCGTGTCAGCGACAGTGAAAATGAATATCCGACCACCGATTGCAACCCAACTCTCGGCAGAAACACCGGAGGCACCGGAGGCACCGGAGGCACCGCAACAGACGTCAACTAACAAGTTGAAAGTTTGGACCCGTGAGTCCTATGCGGAAACAATTTCCAATAGTAAATCGGTCTTATTGAAAGAGTCACATGGACATATGGTTCATTTGATTCCAGAGACACGCGATGGCTCTTCTTTAGAATCATTAGCCTGTAAATTAACTAAAAGTACTTGGGAAAGTTTGCGTGGGAAACGTGATGCAGATTTAAATATGCGTGATGGTTCGAAGATCGCGATGAACACGATTTCTTTGGACGAAGGTGATTTAGCAGAATTTATTCAGAATCGAAAAGATAAAATTTCAGGTCCTCATTTCATTCGTTTTTCACGTATTTAACAAAGTAGACATACAAAATAAGATGAATGAATTCGAAAACATTCTTATTAATTTAAAAGTATTACAATCAATCAATACAAATGTACGCTTAGATACTACAGCAACTTTATTTCGAATTCACCCGGCGGGTAGTTGGGTTCCAACGTTTGTCCGACGTTGGTGGGCACAACAAAATCGGATCACCGACATCACCAGGATCCAGACCTTGTATCAAGATGCTACAAAACTAGTCAAAGACAAACATCCACAAGCACAAAGGATTCAACAGTACCTCACAGAATCCACAAAAGGCCTATCCAAGCTGAAAACAACCTACAGAAATGACCCCACCTTATTAGCACTGATCGAGGTTATTCTAGACTCGGTAGAACAACTCGATTCCGAAACAGTCATTCCATAAACGTCAATGACATTGGTCCAATACTGCTCGAAATGACACGGGCTATATTTCTAATATTATCCACCGGTAATTGATCAGAAATAAGAATCTTGACAGTCTCTAAGACTGACGTTGCGTAAGGTTTATTGGCCTGTAACATGTCTGAACGTGCACGTGTGAATATAATTGTATATAATTGCTCTACAGAACGCACATTTGCCTCGTATAAAATTGTTTCTGCTTTTTGTCCAATCCATCGTATGGTTCTCAAAGCTGTACAATAAGATGGATACATGGGTCCAACCAGTTTAAAGGAACTGTTTGTAAGATGTGATAGAATTTTCATGCATGCAACAACATCTGCTCTTGCACGATGTGCATTTTCGATGGGTTGGTCATATAGTTGTTGATGAAGTCCTGACAGAGAAAAATCACCATTCGAGTTTTTAAGCATTCTCCTTGAAAAATGCAAAGAATCAAAAAAATACCAATTCAAAGGCATCACTCGGGAAGCCCTCTTAAATTCCAACTCCAAAATAGGCTTGTCAGCACGAAATGTATTGTGACTAATAAAAACTGGCACTGTATCTTTGGCATTTGTAGTCACCCATTGCTCCAAAAGGGGACAGATGGAGGACCAAGTTTGTGCCTTGTTTTGAACCAAAAATGTTCGGGTTAATGTCGGGATTTCTGGAATCGGCGGCGGTGGAAATTCTTGGACGTCAGGATCAGGGTCTACAATGGCCGTAAACCATTGATCTGTTTGTAAAGAATAGACGGCTATCTCCCAGATACGACAAGTTTTGATCGAGCGCACATCTCCTATAAATTCCAAATCAAAGACAAAGAAACTTGTCGGAAATGGAAACTTTTCAGCAAGCTCCATTCTTTTGATATGTAGAATCCTTTTTGTTTTATACTCAACTATGAGTCACTTATGCGATCAAAAGACAGCAATGTGCGAACGCAAAGAAACAATATCACGCCGCAATAACCTACCATTTAATCGGTACCAATTAGACAGACATTTATGAAAAGGGATCAGTTTTGAGTCGTGGTTTGTTTTGTAACAACAATGCAGCCCATCAGGAGAAGAAATCCCTATATACCATTCGCCATCATTGAACTGAGCAGAACCCACCGGTTCACAACATTCGGGACATTTCCAGTCATATAAATTAGACCTCAGACATGACGGATGAATATCATGTCCACACGATAGTTTAACCAGCGGAGCCTTACACGAATCCAAACAGAGTGGACACACCATTCAAACAAAAAACACGCATTTTTATACAATGTGTAGAGAATATGTGGAAAAATATTCCAAATCCAAAAATATAGAACGAATTATCATGAGGAGACTTCAACAATTGTTACATGCAAAAATTGTCTTTCAAGATGACATACTCTATTTTTCATTTAAAAAACATATATTTACCGGATGCATTGCACAGGGCGGGCTTATTTGGCAATGTACCTGGCAAAAGCCAGGAGAAATTCCCGTCGGGTTGTTTAAACATACTGTTGAACTGGGTCGACAGCCATACATACGCACCTTTGAATCTCTGACAGATTGGACAGAAACATGCATTCAAGAATGTTTGGATGAATATCACACCAGATATTCATCCTGGAAAAGAGTCCGTCATAAAAGATCGGAGCAGCCCATGGAGGTACTCTTTAAACATCTACAACGGAGAGAACTTCCCATGAACACCACACCCGAAGGAAGCAAACAACTATTACTGTTTGAACAGATTGCATCACAGAAAGCTCATATTGAAATACTCACCACACATGTCAACTCATGGACAACATGGTTCAAACAAAATCATCCCGATGTAGAACTACCAGTCAGACCTCTCACTGAAACAACAAAAACAGAAGAAACAGAGCAAAGTATTGCACAACCATTCCTACTACAATCAGACGAAGGTCAATACTTGGTTCTACATCGACTCAATGAAGTTGCACCCAAAGAATGTATCTCATGGCTTAAACAAAATGGACCAGAATCTTTCAAGCATACACTGAGCGATGTGAAACTGTGCTTTGATCCATGTAAAGAAGGGTCAACGCGCCATACAACAGACAAAGAAGGTTGCAAGAGATTTGTACATCAGTTTTTTAGTAATAAAAATTAAATTATATCAACGATTGTATTCGCGTCTCATCTTAGCACGGTAATCGGAACTCGAGGAAGATGTATCGTCATAGTCAATATACTTGATAATAATACCAAAAAACAGCGAGCGGAATGTCGAATCAATCTCTTCGCGACATTTGGCGCCCGTGATCACAATTTTTCCAGAGCGAAACAGTAAAAACACCAACTTTGGAGCGGTGGTACGAAAAACAAGGCCAGGAAACAAATCAGGCTCATAAGACACATACGGACCATACGCCCGAGAAAGTTCCAACAGCTTCAATGTACAAGGAATCTCAGCCGAAGCAACAATGTTCTGAATCTTGAAATTTCGAAAAGAAACAGGAATCCCATGCTTTTGAAGAATGCGGACATACTTACGGCCTGCCAAACGGCTTTCAAGCTCAGTCTTCGCACCCGTACAGACCATATTGCCCGAAGCAAACGCAAGGGCCGTCGTCCGCGGTTCACGAATACGAATAGTCGCAGCAGCAAATTTTTGCGGATTATATTCGATAAAAGGCTTTTCAAGAGCAATAGAGCGCAAATCCAAATAATCAACACCCAAGTTGAACGTAGCGACCACATTCTGAAGTTCAAACTTGGGCAGGTGTTCTGTCGGAGCATCCACATTCACAAAGTCATCCGGATTGATGCGCTCCTTCGATGGCTTTTTATTACGTTTTACTTTTGGCATTTTCAATTATATTATCTAATAGCAACCAAGATCCTACAAAAATCCTTAAATACTCAAAGACAAACAATATTTAAAATTTTAAGTTGTATATATTTCAATTTATCATAAATGTTACATATTTAAAGGGTCGACACTTCTAATCTTTATTCTCATCTTCCCAATCAACATCTGTCATTTCACCAGTGGTTTTATTATAAACACCAAAAAGCTCACCCTCTGTATTTAACAAAATAATACTGACAGACATATCTGCATCCGTCTCAACATGATACCATTCTTTTTCAGGCAATATAAAGTATTCAACATGGCGGATTTTGACTCTTTCATATGTACGATAATCGTCTTCAAATGGCCAGTTGGGATCACTGGAACCTAGAACGCCCTGAGACACCAGTTCTAGGTTCCGCAGTCTCTCGTTCTCATATTTCAAGTGTATGATGGTACGTTGATGAGAGTCTACCTCTTTTCGCAGTTCTTGGACCTCTTTTCGCAGTTCTTGGACCTTTTTTTGTAGTTCTTGATCGTGGCTCTTCGTCTTTTTGATCAATGACATTTTTTTGATACATTAGAAAAAGCATTTATAGGTTATTTTTATTATTTTGAAGTTTAATCGACGCGCATAACTTTTTTTACATGAGTTTTGTTGTCTACACGCTTACGCTTTTTGATTTTTGGCCCTGGGAGCTCGTTGCGAGGAGTGCAGTACTCCTCGTCTTCAGAGAGTCCCGTGACCACCGCCTTAATAATTTTGCAACTGTACTGAGCACATCCTGCTGCAAATTTATGTTGATGGCCATTCTCAGTGATCACTTTGCCACCATCTGGGACAGGCCCGGTACGATGGAGCATATCGCCGCACGCAAGACGACTCAGAAGGCGATTACAGTGGCGACGGAACGGTTTCCAGTCTTTTGGGACACCGATGATGGCAGAATGCTTGCTTGTAATAAGCGCACCTGGCATTTCAGCGTTGCACATGGCTTCCATCGCCAATAAGAGGGCGGCTTTAACGTTCTTGACATGTTCGTCGGGAATTGGCTCGTCATATTCATTGAAGACGAGCTCCATATGGCGTTTCAGATCGCTGGGAGTGACAATATCTGTCCCAGAGATGATTGTGCTCCCAACAGCATCGTCAAATTCGTCCATCTCAGCAGGAGTCATTTTCTGAATGGATTCTTGAACATCGTCCGTTAAAGGGACCAATACAGCATGTTGGGTACCATTGCGCGTCACAGACGACTTGCCACCCTTAGAAATGCGCTTAAGGGTACGCACAGTGCTCACAACTGCCTTTGTATCGGCTCCGTGAGTAACAAAGCCACAGTAAACGTTGGAACGTCCGAGCATTTCGTCGACCATGGGTTTGGCAGCATCTCCAATACCAAGAATGCAAACTTTGACGCCAGACGCCTGCAAATAGTCCGCAAGCACCGCAGGAGTGCCTCTAGTCGTGCTGGTGTCTAATCTATGGCCAAAGCAGACATCGACGATCTTAGGGGAACCGTCATCTTTTTTGCCGACTTTGAGAGGACCAGACCAACAATTTTCCTCGCCATCTGTAAACAAATAGATTGTGCCACAGTTGGCCATTTTCAAACAGTGTTTAACCGCTGAAATGATACCTGTGCTTCCATCAGGCGTTGGAATGACGAATTTACCATGAGAATTGGTTCCCTTTGTCATTGCGGCCACTGCAGTGCGTAAAAGAATTGCATTGGGGCCAGCAATAGAAGATGAAATATCCACCAAAATAACATCGCCACCTACAGCAGAATGGTCCATGTAGATTTCAGTGGGATGGTGGTTGAATGCTACTACCGTGTGGATATCACGGTCGGTGACCATCGCATTCGGTGCAGAATGGTCTTGCGAATCGTTTCCGACAGGTTTTGTGCCGAAAGGCGTCATGGTTGGTGGTTGGGTAGGGGCTGACATATTTGTAAAGAATGTTTGATATGGGTTTTCTTGCTCGGTATGTGATATTTAGAAAATTCAAGAGAAACTTTTGAGATTTCCTGTGATTTTCCTGCGATTAATTTTTATAACTTAGACTCTACCAATTATTTGAAGGAATATACATGGCAATTAAAACTAAAAAAGCACCCATTTTATTATAAACGTCATTTGAACAAACATGTCCATGTACTTTTATTATTTTTTTCAGAATATGTTTTAGTTTGGGCACACATATGTCAAGGTGAGAACATAAACCCTATCTCTTTCTCTGTGAGACGTCCTTCTACCATGCGTTCGCACATTATATAAAAGTAGAAAGCAGATACATGAGACACACCCCAATTGTGTGACCTTTCACTGTAACTTTCCCAAAAATGGTCCTTTGAAAGATCTACATCATCGATCATTGTTCCAGAAGGCCACATCGCCAAAAAAGACGCATCAGAGCCACCAAACACTTTCGATCCTTTACATCTACGAAGTGGGTCTTGATTCCTACCGCTATGTCTAGACTTTGTTCCCTGGACTGGTCGCATGCAGAGGCCTGTTCGACCTGGAATCTTCATCAAAGCCAAAGCCGCTTTCACAAGTTCGTCATTAGTCACACCTGCTTCTGCTCTCGCAAAAGGGTTTACTTCTTGGTAGTTATCCAAGTGATCTCCTTTGCGAATACTCTTAACTGCCAATCTGGCGACAAGCATTGGATGCTGTGCGGAATAAGAACTCTCAGAGGAGTGGAATTCGTCGGAATGGTCCTCGATGATTTGCGCGGATGTTTGTGCTTGAAAAAAGGACATAATAAAAAAAGGTGTATACGTTTATATACTGTCAAAATTTGTTATTCTTTCTCTAAAAATCTCCCTAATATTTCTCTAAAGCTTTAGGACAATTTCTGGAATATTTCGACAATTTCTGGAAAAAATCACCCTAATGTACCGCTTTAGGACAATACCTTCCGAAAAATCTCGCTAATATTTCTCTAAAGCTTTAGGACAATTTACGGCAAAAATCTCGCTAATGTACCGCTTTAGGACAATTTCCGGCAAAAATCTCGCTAATGTACCGCTTTAGGACAATTTCCGGCAAAAATCTCGCTAATGTACCGCTTTAGGACAATACCTTCCGAATATTCTCCCTTAGATTCAAGAAGAAGGAAAGATAGTCGAGATTTTAATACTTTACAAAGTTTTAATGATATTTAATATTCTGATTTATTATTTAATATTCTTATTTTTATATTTTTAGTTTTATCTTTTAATTAGATGGTTCTTTGTTAGACTCGTCCATCGGAAAAAAAAAATTATGAAATTGTACACACATCGGTTGGAAATTGATTTTCTACATATTCTGCCCATAATGGACCAGCAGTACCATCTTGAGCAGACTTAATGATACGCTTAAATTCTTCCTTAGAAATTTTGACGCCATCAGTGCTTGCCATCCGAAACATGACAAACATCTCCGCCGCTGAAAATCTAAGGCTACCATTGTCACGAATATGATGAGAAAAAGTCTCGGGAGTTATATAGCGGAATTCCGGCTGTCCGTTTAAGCTTGCACAAATGCAATCAAATAATTCAGAAGACGAATCCCTATTTGCGTGGCATCTATCAACCATCATCTGACTATTCATGGGGTCGTTTCCCTCGCCTCTATAATCTTTTGGCAAGTCAAAATGTATAACTCGATCGTTATTGTCCATATTTCGTTGGAGATTTTCTTTTTCTATATCGCCAATACTATCGTCTTCCATGAATTGATCATATAGTTCCTTAACTGTCTGTTGATCTTTATTTTCTTCAGAATGTTTCAACTGTGACATCACATACATTTATATTGAGTATTTATATAGTATATTTATAAAGACGGATGGTTCTTTGTTAGACTCAATGTACCGCTTTAGGACAATTCCTGGAAAAATCTAGCTAATGTACCTGGCTACAATTTCTAAAAGTTTACCGGACAAATCAAATAAGTTAAGAAAAAGTAAGTTTTTTCTAGTCTTGGAGAATATAGGACATCCAAACAAACAATGAGTTTCCCAATGACTAAATTCAATTTTCTTAATTTTCGCAAACAAAGCGCACCAAAATTTACGAGCCAACTTAAGACCAATCCTACAACCAAGAAACAGGAGACCTTTTATGATGTCCAGAACGACTCTGGTTATGGTTTCAAAGTCATGACACCACCCAGTAACGCTCTTTTCCCTCATTTGGGCGAGGGCGGTAATTACGGTGGTAAATTTAGTAAGACTCAAGACACTGCTAAATTGATTAGCAATCTGTTGAAGGATGGTGAGGATGATTTGTTTAAGTCTGAGCGCGCTGATTTTTTTCAATGGCTTGACAAACTGAACGATGATGTTCTCAACCAGATGTATGATGCTGACCCTCTTGGAGCTTCGACGGCTGCCCGCGCCAAGATTAAGAAACGCTATGGCAAAAAAAAAACTGAAGAAGAGTGTGAGGAGATGGCACGTAAAGCATTTAAGAAGAGTGCGATGATTCCTTTGAAGAATAAGGAGGGTGAAGAGCAGGTTGTGATTAAATGTCGTGCTTTTAGTAAGGATGGTTCCCCTCGTCCTGTTCGTTATGTTCAGGAGTCTGGTAATGTTTATAGTGAAATCGAAGAGACTCCGACGATTCGCAATGGAGCTCTTGTGTGCTTGCCGTTTCAAATCCGTCCCTTTATTATGGCTAAGGATAAGTATGGACTGACCTACACATTGATTCCCGATATTGTGGTTCTTTCGTCTGGCAAAGGTCGTTCTTCTGCTCCTATGGAAGCGATTGAGACACCCGAGCGTCCATATCAATTGTCTGTTGTGGAGGGTAAGGAGGGCAAGATTTATTTGAATGTGAATGACAGTGAAAATCGTCGTTTTATGTTCCGTCCTGTTGCTATGTCTGTGATTTTTGGTGATCTCGATGGAGTTGGTACACTTGGCAAAATTGCTGGTGTAACGGAGGACAATGCCAAGTATTCCTGTACGACTAAGGAAGACATTGATGACAAGAATTCTGTTGCCTTTTTCAATTATGCCCAGAAGCTTTCTACTGATATTGTCGATTTTTGTATTTCAGATCCGTCTTTATTGACCAAGTTGAAGGCTGAGAGCAAAGAGGAGGCTGAAGAGATGGCCACTGAGACTGGCGAATCGTTTGATCATTGCTTCCGTACTGTTATCAACGATGCTTTCAACTCTCCTGTGAGTAAGCGTGAAGAGGATGATTTTCGCCAGCTTCGATTTAGCCAGCGTGTCTTTACTTATGGTGAGAACAAACAACAAAATAAGATTCCGTTGACTGATACGGATGGAAATAGCTTGGACGTGGAAATTAACCGTGGTGCCAAGATTGCTCCTGTCCTTACTCCGTCTGTCTATTTTATGGCAGATGGTAAGTTTGGCTTGAAGCTTGATATTTCTTTAGAGCATGGTATCCGTGTTGATTCGAATCCTGTCTTGGAATCTGGTTCAAATGGGATCCTTTATTCTCTGAAGCGTGCGCGCGACGGCGATGAAGTTGAAAACAATAACGATGAAGTTGAAAACAATAAGCGCGTCAAGACCGAAGAATAAATAACAAAAAAAAATAACGAAAAAAAATAAGCAACTAACTAAAAAAAATTAAAATTCATTCTTGACCATTGTGTATTGTATACCTAGTACAATGATCACTGCTAATGATCCTAACCCCACTGAGTAAATACCCATGAGTGGTTCGGTGGCCCAAATCATACCAACAAATGCCATGGCCGGCCATGTTTGATAGGCTAACATGTAGACATGTTGTGTTGTTGTTCTCATCGCCTGTTCGGTGGTTGTGCATGTGGATCCTGCTAGTAGCATTGCGGCCAAGATGGGAAAATTACTGCAAATCCCTGCCCATTCTACTTCTCCAAGTTGTATAAGATGGTCGATGGTGACAAGAGCTCCAATGGCCAATGCATTAATGAATAGGACATAATACGCTGTAAATTTGAGATGTTGTTGTTGTAATTGTGCGGGTGCATCCGACACATTCACAACATTGCCGAGTGCAGCCATGAGACCGAGGATGAGATAGTTGTTGGTGTAATAAACCCATGTTGTAGTTCCTCCGGCGACCAAAAGAGCTATCGTCCAGCACAGTACCCATTCTTTGTGTGCGCAGGAAAATCTGGGGAGTCTTCCTCTTTGTAGTGCTCGTAGTGTGAAATGAAAGACTGCTAGGAAGGCTACGG